>ENA-UOOR01000013-UOOR01000013.1-fermentation-metagenome-genome-assembly--contig:-NODE-13-length-241675-cov-164.601320_pt1 | contig 241675 bp, 199 predicted proteins | sample MGYA00245780_ERZ724029 | MGnify/ENA primary metagenome ERZ724029 (study PRJEB28704, sample SAMN03018315) | fermentation metagenome | biome: anthropogenic terrestrial biome; feature: soil...
TTCTCAATTCATTCTCAATTCATTCTCAATTCATTCTCAATTCATTCTCAATTCATTCTCAATTCAGAATCTTTCGATTTGTAATTTGTCAAATAAAGGTTTATTAAAGAAAACAATATTATAACAGTGTAACTAAGTTTTAAATGTCATTGATCAATATTCTAGGAAGGTTAGTTTTTCATGTGACTAAACTTTTCAGATCAGAGTAATAGCCAAAAGCAGTATTGAAGGGTGGTATGGTTTTGAACAAAGAAACATTTTTCATCGGTTTGTTTCTTATCTTTCTGGTTCTTTGCGCTGGATGCATCAGTGACAAAGCTCTGGAAATTCAAGAAAGAGAATTGAGCTTTACACTGGTTCCGGAGCAGACCCGGATTACTGAAGGAAAGCCCTTCAATATCGAGCTTGTCCTGACTAATACAGGTAATACAAGCGTAAACGTGTGGGAGCTGATGGAACAGATTAGCTATGATATTTTTTTCGTGGATTCGAACGGCTCTTATGTGCCCTATGAATGTGGAATGATTGAACGGGTGATGCTGACAGATGAGGCTCTTGTAGAACTGCAGCCTGGTGAATCTCTAAAGATAAATCAGGATTCAAGCTGCTGGACTCTTCCTTTTGGAACATACACCCTATATGCAACTTATCATACTTCTGGCGGGGAGGGTATTACCAAACCCTACTGGATCGGACAAGTAAGTTCAGATAATGTAACTATTGTTGTGGAGGCTGAAAATAAATCATCTCTTCTAGAATCTGTTTCTCCTTTGGGAGACAGCGCAGTTGAAGAATTCAATACTTCTGATGCCCCGATAACCATTGGAGTCAGCTGTCTGGTTGAATATATGAGCCCTGAAGTACTTACTAAAAAATCCGATCTGATCCTTACAGGCTCGATAAAAGAAATCCTGGCTGCCAGGTGGAATACTCCTGACGGGAAATCACCTGACAAGAACTTTAATGAGCTGGATGGGGAAGATGTAATCTACAGAGACATTGTTGTTTCCGTAGATAACTATCTTAAGAATTCTCTTTCCTCTGAAGAAGTCATTGTGAGAATCTTGGGAGGCACGGTTGGCAATCTCACAATGGATGTAGAAGACATGCCCTCTTTTGAACCAGGAGAAAAGGTCCTACTTTTCCTAGATGAAGACACTGATCCAGCTACTAAAAATCTAGATCCGGAACATTTCGTGGTATGTGGGAGTTTTCAGGGCAAGTTTTCTATTACTGAGGACGGAAAAGCCATTAATAAAGGAGAAATCGTAGAGCTGGAAGAATTGCTGAAGCTAATTAATGCAAGCTCTTGAGGTTAGAATGTTATGAGAAGTTTTTGAGAATTCTAGCGATCAGAATTTTTTCTAGTATCCCGTCAACCCTTATGAATAGAATGATCCTGAATAGTCGTAAATGTTGGAGACTATGAACTCAGAGAAAAGGTTCTTGATTCAAAAACAGACCCTATCAGTAAGGTACTGATAAGATACGGAAAAATAAGAACGAAAAGAATTTAACGTATCTGCTTTTGGTCTTCAAAATTAGAATGGGCCTGAGAGAAGTTTTAGTTTTCTCTGAGAGCCTCCTTAAATTATGCAAGTTTAAGTTAATTTACAAACCGAGCACGTCATCCATGGAATAAATTCCTGGTTTTTGCCCGCAGACCCATTCGGCTGCACGGACCGCACCTTTGGCAAAAATCTGGCGGGAGTGAGCCGTGTGCTTGATTTCAATCCTTTCGGAGTTGCCTGCAAAAAGGACGGTATGGTCGCCTGTGATATCTCCGGCGCGGACTCCATGAATTCCAATTTCTTTTCCGCGTGGGGCAATGCCTTCCCTGCCGTAGACGTATTCCTTTCCACCGAGAGCTTCACTGATTACATCGGCTGCCCTAAGTGCAGTTCCGCTTGGAGCATCTTTTTTCTGGTTATGATGGGCTTCTATAATCTCTATATCATAATCTGGAAGGTATTTTGCAGCTTCCCTGAGTATCTTGAAAAAGACATTAACGCCTACCGAGAAGTTCGGAGAGATTACAGCACTTACCTGCCCTTCCTGGATAGCCTCATCAATTACTGCCCGCTGCTCTGGAGTCAGACCTGTGGTTCCTATAATAAGATTTACTCCGGCTCTGGCTGCTATTGGGGCGTTAATTGCGGTTGCGCCAGCTATCGTGAAATCTATAAGAACATCAGCTTTGCTTTCTTTCAGAACAGCTTCAAGATCTTTAACATCCGAGATTTTAACTCCTAGGTTTCCTACGCGGGCAAATTCTCCTGCATCTTTTCCGAAGTTATTGATGTCAAAAGCAGCAACAAGTTGTATATCCGTAGAGTTGGTAATATTCTCTATAATTAAAGAGCCCATCCTGCCGCAGGCTCCGAGTACTGCTGCGTTAATCATTCTATAATCCCCAATTTCCTGAGTTCATCTACAACCTTTTGAGTATTCGTCCCGCTAAGAGGTGCGAGTGGAAGCCTCAGGTGCCCGCTTGCAAGGCCTGCAAGTTCTGCAGCTCTTTTGACCGGAATTGGATTTGTTTCAAGGAAAAGGGCACGAATCAGAGGAGCGACCTCAAAATGGATTTTTCTTGCGGTTTCGTAGTCTCCGGCTAGAGCTGCATTTACCATTTTGGACATTCTGTCAGGCACTATATTTGCAGCAACGGATATGACTCCTTTACCTCCTATTGAGAGGATCGGAAGAGTCAAACCATCCTCGCCTGAAAGAACAACAAAGTCTTCATCTGCAGTACTTTCCAGGATCTGGGAAACTTTTCCAATATTTCCACTGGCTTCCTTAATTCCCACGATATTCTCAACTTTTGCAAGTTCGGCAATGACCTCTACTGGCATGTCCTGCCCTGTGCGGGAAGGAACATTATAGAGAATCATAGGAATATCGACTGCCTCTGCAATTTTCTTGAAGTGCGCAAGCAGGCCTGCAGGATTTGGCTTGTTGTAATAGGGAGAAATCAGAAGTACACCATCAACGCCTGCATCTGCAGCATGTTTTGTAAACTGGAGAGCTTCTCCTGTGTTATTTGAGCCTGTTCCTGCAATGACAGGAACCTTTGAACATTCCACTGCAATATCGATTAATTCTTCGTGCTCAAGTGCGGAAAGAGTTGCGGATTCTCCAGTAGTACCACAGGGTACAATCCCTGCAACTCCTCCCTCTTCAACAAATTCAATATTTCTTTGTAGGCCTTCCCTGTCAATCCTATCGTCCTTTGTAAAAGGAGTTATCAGGGCGGGCATTGCTCCTTCAAACATGTCAGATATCCCCACCTGTTTCCCGGAAATGAGTTCGATGTTCGGAAGTAAATTCTATACTCAGAATTCTATACTCAGTATACTTTCATGCGTGCAACTTTTCTTGTGACATAACCTGCAACTCTGTTTCTTGTAACCTTACTTTCAATGGTTGTGTACTTTGTCACAAGAGTTTTATTGGTATCAAAGTCTTTTGTGAAGACATCTCGGTGGTCCTCAATCAGTTCCAATGCGATTCTTTTTATATTTGTCTGTCTTATATTTCCCATCGTATCTCCTCTTAGAGATTTTCCTGTTTTTTAGTCCAGTTATTCAATTTTACTTCTAATTTTTCTCACATATCTTCCTTTAAATTCTGGTTAACGTGAAGCCGGAAGTAGAAAATAGTCTTTTTATACTTATTTTCTTCTCTCGAACTGATAGATTTAGCGAAAACTGGATGTAATAATTTGATAGATAATGATTTTGTCGACTAATAGGTCACTTGAGATTTATAAGTTTTGGGGTAAACATTGCAGTCTAATCCTATGTTACTTATCACTTTTTTCTCAATTAGTAGTTGAGTGAATAATAGATGCTGATATTTCTCCTTTAAATCTGTCTTTTTTAAATATGTCTTTTGCAGCATCAGACAGCTGTTATAATTAGGTTTTGGGCATATTCCCAATTCTTCCGAGCCTAGCTCTCATTAAAATAACATTTTCGATAAATGATATTTGAATATATTCTGCATTTAAATGTATTCCGTATTTCCTTACCTATTCTTCTTATCTCTTTCTTACATAATCCGTTTTCCCGAGAAACCGATCAAGTGTTCCTGCACTAGTAAAAACGCTCTCTCTTATTCCTTTACGGTTAATAAACAGTCCTATTAATACGAAAAGCAGACCAAGGTCAGGCTTTGCCTTAACAGCAATTGCTCCCAGCAAAATAAGGGAAGAAGCTGCAAGTCCCTTCAGGGCTCCTTTCCTATAAGAACGATAACCTGTTCTTTTAAAGATCCGGATATCCCTGAGCGTCAGGAAGAGAACTACAAAATAGGCAAGCATCGCAATTTTCAGATACATTCTTCTCTCCATTTCCTGTTTTTTGCTTTTGCACTTCCTGCTCCTTTATCAAATCGAAAGTGGGGGTTTGATTTCCTTCTGACCTTATGTCCTTATCATCTTGTAGGGAGCAGGCGAAAATTGATCAGTATATGAGTGCAAGTAAACAGATATGAAATTACGTATGTTAGATGATATATAAAACCAGCAGGTTTTGGATCTTCAGATTTCAGATCTTTTAGCATTTTTAAAATTGAGAGATAAAATAAAGAAAATATATTTTTCTGGCTTATTTTTAAATTGTTTTCACATCATATCCAGATTGAGTAGCCCGCTCAAGAATAGGAATCCAAGAAAGATCGGTTGATGAATGAAATATATGACCAGAGAATGCTGTCCTACTCTAGAAAACAGCCTGAAGAGAGGATTTTTTCCAGTATATGGGATTTCAAATTGCCTTTTTCCAGTAGCATAAAGGAAGTTCCCCAGGAAAACTCCTGCGAGCAGTACTCCAAACCAGGGAAATATAGGAAAGTAGTCCAGGGTTCTGAAGTTTTCGGGGGTGAACCCCAACCAGAGCAGGCTGGAAAAACCAAAATTTATATCTTTGAGGTAAAACCCAGAAAGGCCAAAAAACAGGCTGAAAAAAAGATTTTCTTTTCCATATTTTAGGAAAGGATATACAAGTACGGCCGAAACTCCGAAAAAGTGCAGGATTCCGAAGACGATATACTCTTCAGGTAAAAAGATCCAGGTTATGCCTGTGAGTAAAAGCCCCATTAAATAGAGCTTGAGTCCTCTTTTCAGATACTTTGAGAACTTCTCTGTCTCCTTTCCATCATTTTTTGTTTCCTTTCTACCGCTTTCCGCTCCCTTTCTACTAATTTCTTTATTAAGAGCTCTTGAATGGCTTATAGAAAGAGCGATTCCTGAGATGAGGATAAAAAGTAAAGCTGAGAATCTGCCTGCATATAAGATTAAGCCGGATCTGAGCTGAATGTCCGCAAGTCCAAAAAACTCCAGGTCATAAAGAAAATGGTACAGGAGCATCAAAAGGACAGCAATCCCTCGCAGACAATCAATTTCCCAGAATCGGTCTGCATATCTTGCCATGAAGTTTTCTCCGGAGCACATAAATCTGCTTATTAACAATGCCGGTCTTCTTTTAAAGATATATTTATAATTTACGTTTTATCCGGGAGAGGGCAGGTAATCTGTGTTTTATTCGGGAGAATGCGGATTATTTATATTTTATCCAGTAGAAGGCGGCATGTCTCTTTTCCTCCAATCGGTTTTACAGTTTTATATTAATCCAAGACCAAGGCCCGTGTGTGGAATTATTCCATATAAAAATACATTTATTGAGCCGTGAATCATTACTACAAGAGGAAGACTTCGGGTCCTATAGAATAAGTATCCTAGAATTCCTCCTACAAGGAAAGTATATACTATTTCGTAGGCAGTGCCGTAAGCCGAATGCATCATTCCGAAAAGGAGGCTTGAAAGGAAGATTCCCCCAGCTGGTCCTAAGAACTCTTCCAGGCTTGTCTGGAGAATTGACCTGAAGATAAGTTCTTCTACCAGCCCCACAATGAAAACCATTATGATTATGAGTATCAGCAGGTTTTTCGCTGAAAGGTCTGGAATAAATTCTCTGCCCCCTACCAGTGTATATTCTACTTGTCCGAAAACCAAACCTGCAAAGACTGCCAGGGGAAGGTAGATACCTATCCTCTTCAGGGTATTCCTTTTTTTCTCATATGTCACTTTCTGATGAACAGTAGCAAGAGTTATTGGAATTGCCAGAGGAGCATAAATAAATACGAATGAATAAAGATTTCTCTCGAAAAAGACTGGCATTGAGAAATTTACCAATCTGAAAATTGTCAGAAGTAAGAGAGCCTGGTAGATTTTCCTTACTTCATATATTTTCATAACAGCTATGGAATATGAAAGTGCAAGTAGAAGCAAGGTATAAGCTATTGAGGCTTCTTTTAACCTTCCTCCGAAAATTAACAATTCAATGAGAGTTATTGCAGTTGCAGGAACTCCTACATAGAGTATCTTTTTCTGGAATCCAGTTTTTTCTTCATTTTTCAATTTAAACATTTTCCTTAGCCCAGGTAAAGAAACCTTTCCTGCTTCCAGCTCTGAAGGTGGAATGTCTGGAAGTGCCATCTTCAAACCTCCTCAGTAACATTAATCCAGAGATGAAGGTTCCTGTAAGGTATGGTCTTCTCAGTTTCATTAAAGAGCAGAAACTCCAGTTTCATATTTTTCCCTTCAAAAGGTGGTGTAATAATAATTGGCTTTTCCCAGGACATATTATGCCCAAGCCTTATCCATTTTTGATTTTCTGGGAGAGGCAGAGATCGGTTTTCAAGCTTTACTTCCATTGTATAATCCACAGATCTGTATTCATGGTTTATGATCCCCACAGTAACTGTCCCTTTTTCTCCCAGTAGAAATTCTGTAGGATAGTCCTTTGTTGTTTTATTGCTTCCAAGGATATAAAACTCAGTGAAAGGTTCTCCTTCTTTAGGGTTTCCTATTATGTAGGCAAGACTCCCCATAGAAGCAAGGATAAAAAGGACTAAAGTAAACGCAAAAACTTTATCAGTTTTCGACTCAGGCTTTTCAAGAATTTCTTCCTTGATGCTCAGATAAGATTTTTTGAATGAAACTTCAAAAGCTTCGGCTTCGGGCAGTAGTCTTCTTCTATAGTACGCAACTGCACACATCAGGAGAATAAAAACTGAAAATTCTATCAGTACAGGAATCTCTCTGATCCCCCAAGTGGAATAGTTCAGGCTAAGTCCTAATATTGGGACAATCGCAATATTCAGTCCAAAGGAAATCGCAACTCTCTCAATTCCTTCAAGGTCCTTTTTTGCAGGGAAGAGAGCTCCTGCGAGAGCGTAGCCTGGCAAAAAAAGAACCAGAAAAATGCCCAGGCATGTACGCAGAAAACTGCCGCTAAGTACAGGCACGAGTACGAAGACGTTAGTAATAAGCACAAAACCTGCAACAAGCAATAGGTCTGCGGGAGGTTGTCTATTTCCGGCCATTTTTACCACTAATAAAATTTTTTTATAATCGGTTTTCTTTAGATTTATACCTATGTAATCCTTCCATCAACCTACTAATCATTGTGAGGATAGAACATTTACTGGTCAGCATTCTTCACATTTTCAAGTAAGGCTTATCCTCAAGTAGTTTTTACAGGAAAATAAAGGATAAAGGATCACTTTCTTTGAAAAATACCTTAATTCCCAAATTCTGACTCCCCTTTATGATAAGGTCTCTTTGTATGAAAATTTTTCCGTCTTTTGAAAGACTTTTATTTGGTTTGTTTCACTATTTGCGTATTCTAGGAATGTCCCAAATCATTCTGTAAATTTCTGGATATACATAGGAAATTTTATTATGTATTTCTCCCTCTTTTGAAAGCATGAATGTACTGATTACAGGAGGAGCAGGTTTCATAGGCTCCCATATAGCTGAATATTTTGCCGAAGCAGGGCACACTGTCAGGATTTTTGATAATCTTGCCACAGGATTCCTTAGAAATATCCCACAGTTTAAAAATATTGAATTCATTCAGGGCGACATTTGCGATTTTCGTTCAGTTGAAAAAGCGGTTTCAGGCATGGATTATGTTTTTCATGAAGCTGCTCTTGTATCTGTGCCTTTAAGTTGTGAAAGACCTGCTGAAGCTTTCCAGGTTAATACTCTTGGGACTCTTAATGTACTGCAAGCCTGTGTTAAAGCTGAGGTCGATAAATTTGTGACAGCGTCTTCAGCTGCAGTATATGGGAATAATCCAACCCTTCCAAAATGTGAAGATATGTATCCTGAACCGGCTTCTCCCTACGCTATTTCTAAACTTGATGGGGAATACCTGGCAAGGATGTTCTATGAGGATCACGGGCTTCGGACAACTTGCTTGCGTTATTTCAATGTTTATGGTCCTCGCCAGGATCCAAAATCCCCATATGCAGCTGTTATTCCAATTTTCCTTGAGAAGGCAAAGTCAGGAAAAGATCTTGTTATTTATGGGGACGGACTTCAGAGCCGGGACTTTGTACATGTTAAAGATGTAATCAGGGCAAACGTTGCAGCTCTTGAGCATGGGGACGGGCAGGTCTTTAACGTAGCTATGGGAAAAAGCGTAACAGTCCTGGAACTTGCCGAACAGATTATTAAGCTGACTGGGTCTTCTAGCAGGATTGTACATGCTGCTGAAAGAGCAGGCGATGTACGAGATTCTAGAGCCGATGTTTCAAAAATCTCAGGCTGGTGGAAGGGAGAAGTTGAACTGCAGGACGGGTTAAAAAGCCTGATTTAATTAATTGAATTGTAAAAAAAGCTAAAAAACTTGATTTAGTAGATTGTAAGAACAGATTTCTTTCAAAAACATAAAGAATGCTGCTGTTTAATTAAAAGCAGCATTCTTAGCAACTTAGAAGGTATTTTATGCCTTTGTTTTTAAATGTGCCTGTTTTTAAAATATTCTGAAAATAATAGTACTATTTTCTATTATTTTCTATTGTTTTCTATCATTTTTCTATTATTTTCTATTATCTTTTTATTTTTATTTTTTAGGGCCCATTTTCTTCACTACAAACGCGCCAATGAGGATAACTATGAGGAATCCTGCCAATAAGCTGACACTCCTCGGAACTCCCTGGTTTTTCTTTTCCTGAGAATCCATATTGGAACCCATGTCCGAACCGGGTTTGTTTGATGTTTTTGATTCTGACGATCCAGTTTCTTCTGGTCCCTCTATTGCTATTATATTATTCTTTGCTGAGATTGCAAACGGGGAGAAACTGGGTGTTTCAGCCTCAAAGTAAATATAGCTCTTATCTTCGTCTACTTTTTTCGTTGGGAGAGAACTCCAAATTCCTCCGCTGTAATGCTGCAAGATTATCGAATCAGCGGTAATTTGGTTTTCTGTTATCCAGGCTTTGTTCACCTTGAAACCTATAATAGCGTTTTCAAGATTATTGGGAGCTGCGAAAGTCCCATCTTTAATTCTGATATTGAAATTCTTGTAGACTTCGCCTTTGGGTTCAGTAGATGCCATCAAAGATTTTTCTTTCAGTTCTTCGATAGTCGCTATTGTAGTTTCAGTAGTTTTCTTAGACTTAAATTTTATGTAATTGACACAAGTATTGCTTTTAGCAAAATCAAATCTTATGTGACTGTCTTTTGTAACGAACCGTTTGCATTGTTCCTTAGTCCGAATATTTTCCTTAGGCTCGCGGAAATCTTCCTTGTCTTTTTTATCTTCTTTGTTTTTATCTTTATGTTTATGTTTTCCATTTCCGCTACTACTGTCTTTTAATTTAATTTCCATTTTAGTCTGGGTAAGTCCAACAAGTCCTTTTTCAGGGTTATATGCTCCTACAAAAAGATAATAGCAGCCTTCAGGTAGATCAAAAGCAGTAAGTGATAGTGAATCCTGGCCTTTTTCCCCTATTGCTATTGAGCCGCTGCCTTCTCCGATTAGGGTCTGAATTTCTGTCTGGAATTCATTTTTAGTCAGCTTTGACCTGTAATTTGATGAGTTTATACCAAATTCATCAACGAGGTTCATTCCGTTTACTATTACTGAAGTACCACTTCTTTTGCCATCGCAATCGATTTCTATATTCGCCTTATATGCCTTCTCTCTTATGAGCACAGCCCCATATATGCAGTCATTTTGGATGTTAGAGTCCTCAAGTTTCATGCTTATGTCCAGGTCTTTCCCTTTTACTATGCATGATGGAGCCGAGACACATAATTTGTACTCTGTAACTACAAACGCAGTTGCAGATAGAACTGTCAGGCTACCGTCTCCATTTTCCTGGGTCATGACAATACAGTATTGTCCTGCATCCAGTGGCCCAAGATCGTAATCTAACAAATCACCCTTCTTCCCTAAAACAGTAGAGTATTTTTTGTAATTTCCATCTAGGTTGTTGTGGAAGAGAGTGTTTAAGTTTCCTATATCTCCTGCTTTGAAAGCATCAAGTATCCCATAAACAGATTTTGAGGTAACATCGAAAAGGTAGATTTCCACATTTCCTTTCAGAGAGGAATCTCCATGAAAAGACATCTTTATGTTTTCCCCTGGCAGGTAAATGGGATGGGTACGGTAGGTAGAAGTTGATGGATAAGTAATCGTATAACTTTCATCTTTGTATAAGGTCCCAGAGACTCCATAATATTCGAGAGTTTTCGGGCCGCAGTATGTGAACTTTATCGGTTTGGGAAGCTGAAATCTTCTTCCATCATCTGGACATTCCATTGTAATCCAGTTTCCTTCATTTGGGTTGCTGGTATGGTCTAGAATATAGAGAACTTTGTCGGTAAAATTTATACTGCCAATAGGATTTATATCACTTTCACTATTGCCTGCAATTGCTGTTGCAGAAGTTAATGTGAATATAGTTATTGCAATTGCTAATAGGGTTTTCTTCAAACGTATACCTCCACTCTATTTTTTAGATGTTTTTAAGAAGCCAATAACATTATAATAAAATTTCTTTCATGGTTAATCAATAGTAACAGGTATTTTTACCTCACTTTCTTTTTGAGTATACTATCAGGATAAGGGCTGCTGCTCCCAATCCTATCAATGCATAATAATTGTCTACAGAGGATCCGAGAAACTTGCGTTTTTGAATATCTTCTTCCGAGGACGTCGCCTTAGTCGCTTCATCATCTATGTTTTTTCCCAAAGTCAAGTTTTCAGGATCCTTTTTTTCTTCCAAGTTTTCAGAAGTGATTGTTTCTGGGAACTCAGTCTCTGGCAAAATAGATGAATTATTTTTTACTGTTGGAGATGGCTTGACATTTTTAGAGGATGATCCGCCAGAATATGAATTTGAACCTGAACGTGTCTCAGACTGAATAGTTACTTTTTTAGTTATGGTTCCTACTTTTATCTCAAAATCCCCTGCAGGAACAGCTTTTGTATTATAGGAATAACTGAAATCTCCGTTCGAATCAGCTTTTATCTCTTGGTACGCTGTAATCTTTAGATCTACGTTTGAGGTTCCTTCTTTAGCATCCCCATCAATCTTTATAATATAAGTTCCCGGAGGAACTCTCGACTGAGATACGGTTGCAATCTCTCCTGAAGCTTTTGAGCTTTTTGTCATCCATGCAAGGACTTTTGCTCTCACATTTAGATCTTCAGCTCCCCTAGCCTCAACTTTGAAAATGTTATTTAATCCCGATGGAATTTTTACATCTTCAAGAATATATTCAAACTTTCCCGCTGAGACAGGAACAGTTTTCTCAAAGGTTACAAACACATCTATTTTTTCTCTAGGAGATGCATTCCCTTTTATGCTAATGGTGTCCCCGCAAACAGGTTCTTGGGGGGAAAATTCCCAGTCATTAACGGACGCAGCTGCAGAAGAAATTAGCAGTAAAACAAGAACTGAGAGTGAGGTGACTATGAAAGTCAATCTTCTTTTCTTAAGGAAATCAGTTAACTTATACACTGGAGTAGCCTCTTTTTAAATTACATATTGCTTAATTTTGAAAAGTTCATTGATCGCTTGAGTAGAGTTAATCTGTGTAAATTTATCGGAAATTGTATATAATACTATGTAAAGTTTTTAAACTTCTTATTATAAATTTTTATCTATTGTTTTCTAATTCTTATGGCAAAAATAGGAGTTTATTTTAAATCAATATTCAAAATAAATTTAGCCAATGCTGACCAGTAAATATTCTATCCCCCCGATGATTTCACTTATACTGCTACACGCTTTGTATATTCACTTTATGTAATTAACTTTAGACATCGATCTTATATAATTATCTTCGTATATTCATCCTATATAATTATAAACTTTTATATCATTTCCTAAAATCCCTTATTCAAACTTCGAATTTTTCCGTCATCTATCCAACTAGTAATCCCCATGATAGTTAAATAAGCTCAAGTTCAATCATTAATACAGCTTCCAATTTAATCTCTCAACTCAATCTTTCAGTTCAATATTCCTTACTTCTTATTTTATTATGCTATAATATCAAAAACTGGCAAAAGTTTTTATATGTTATAGTCCTCTTTATACATATATTTTCAAACAATTAGTAAAAGTCGCCATACTTTATGGGGGAATCATTATATTATTGAGCATTATTTCATCAAGTGCAATTTCATCAAGCGCAATTTCAATGGTTACAACTCCTGGACTTCCTCAATATGGAGCTTCAGTAGTAGTTGGACTTATAGCCCTTCTTTCATTAAAGGAAGTTCTTTCAGCATCTGAGAAGTGGAACAGTTCTCTTAACAGTTCTTTCAACCTTGTAATCCTGCCTTTACTTTTATGTTTTGCAGGGATTGTCTTCTTTAAGACCTCAGAGATTATCCTACCTTAATCACTTGCTCAATTGAGAACTTTCCTTTATTTTTTAATTTTTTACTTTTTTACAAAAACAAATCCGCTTTTATCTTTGAACTAACTCGATAATCTTTGTTAGCGCAATTCGGGACGGAAAACAGTATTTTTTATTTCTTCCAAATTATAATTGGTTTCAGTATTTTGTTTGTAGGTGAACTATAATCAGGGAGTTCTAATTTTCACTATGAATTGTAACTTTAAACTTCAGAGTTAATCTTAATTCTATAATTGAAATCTAGAAAGGGCTTCTACAGGTTCAATTTTAAATATATTAAAGTCCTGTCCCCCCACCCATATAATAGGGAAGGACTCCAAAAAGGAAAACATTGATAAAACCATGAAGGACAGTAATAAAGGGAAGGCTTTTTGTTTTGTAGAAAGCTAGTGCCATAAAGAGTCCTATAAAGCCTGTATATAAAACTTCATAAAAGGTGCCATACCCTGAGTGCATTAGTCCGAAAAGAAAGCTTGTAATTAATAGTCCTTCTCCTACACTGAGTGCCTGTTCAAGCCTTGTCTGGAGGATTGACCTAAAAATAAGTTCCTCAACTAAACCCACGAAAAAGACCATTACAAAAGTTAGTTTAAGTAAGTTTTCGAAGGTTAGATCAGGAACTAAATACTCTGTTCTTATTGTCAAATACTCTCCAAGTCCAAGAGCTAAACTCAAAGGAATCGAGAGGACCATATAAGTTTTTATATTTTTCATGGAAATCCCTATTTGCTTAAGGGAATAACGCTGGTGAATGATTACACCTGCTACCGGAATAGCAAGGGTACCATAGATAAAAACAAATGTATAAAGAGTTGTCTCAAAAAAGATAGGCATTGAAAGATTTATAAGTCTAAGGATAGGGAGGAGCATCAGCGCCTGATAGATTTTCTGGACTTCAGGATCCTTTATATAAATATTGGAAAGGCAAAGTGCAATCAAACTCCCAATGTGCATCCATACAGCAACTCCCATTTTCCCCGAGAAGATCAATATTTCAGCAAGTCCAATACACAGGACCGGGATTGCGGTAAAGAGCCTGCGTTTCTGAAGCTTGAAATTCTTTTGATCTTTTTCTTTAATCTCTGGGGTTTTAGTTAACTTTTGCATGGCATGACTCCTTCAATGAACGAGTTTAGGTTTAATAACTCTTGGCAAATTTTGAATCACTTTGAAGCAAATTATCATGTTGTTGTTTTAACAACTCTATAAACTCTAACCTCAAGTATATATAAATTTTTATTGATAGTATGTCGCTTCAATGATAACTAAATTCCATGAAGCTTAAGCAAGTCCAATACACAGGACCGGGATAACTATAAAAATATAATTCTTACTTTAGAAATCCCTGAGTTAATGGATATACAGCTAAGAAGGCTACAAAAACGCGCATGAAATTCTTCGAATAAGATGCCCAAATAAATGAAAGTGCTTTCAAGGATTTTCATGAAAAATAGAATTCTTACCTATCCTTGCATTAGGTATGAATATTTTATACATTAGTTTTTGCCAGGAAGCAAAGATGCCAAAGATGGATTTTAGGAGTTCTCCTTATTAAATTACCTTTTTTCGCTTCCGTACGTTTAGGCTTCTAGTTGGTTTGTTGCATTTACGTCAATCCAGAGATGAAGGTCTCTATAAGGTAAACTTTTATCAGTCTCATTAAAGAGCAAGAACTGAAGTTTCATATTCTTTCCTTCAAATTCAGGCGTAAGAATAACTGGCTCTTCCCACGTTTCGTTATGGGCAAGAGTGATATGCTTCAAATTTTCTTGAAGGAACATTGATTTATTTTCAAGTTTTATTTCCATTGTGTAATTTACAGGGCTATACTCATGGTTTACGACTCCTACTATTACAGTCCCATTCTCTCCAAGAATATATTTTGTAGGATAATTATCTGCCTTTCCTTCAGGTCCAAGAAGGTAGAACTCCGTGAAATGTTCTCCTTCTTTTGGACTCAAGACTACATAGGCAAGGGTTACTACAGACAGGAGAATGGAAAAAATCAGGAAAACTGTAAGGGCTTTATCCAGTTTTGATTCTGAACTTCCCATGATCTCGTTTTTGAGCGAAAGTGCTGTTGCTCTGAAGGAGATATCGAAAACCTCACTTTCTGGAAGCTTTGCTCGCCTCAGATATGCAAGCCCGCACATGATAAAGGTGAAAGTAGACAGGCTTATGAGGATTGGATGAATCCTGATTCCCCAAGGTGTATAATTAAGACCAAGGCCTATTAGGGGTACAACTGCAATACTCAGCCCGAAAGAAAGAGCCACCCGTTCAATTCCGTCAAGATCAGATTTTGCAGGGAAAAGTGCTGCAATCAAAGAATATCCTGGCAGGAAAAGCACAAGGGGAAGCCCAAGTACGTTTCGTATCAATGTTTCATTTATCCCAGGAGTGAGCACAAAGATGTCTGTAAGGAGCACAAGCCCCATGACAATAACAAGGTCTGAGGGTACTTTTTTTTCAGTCATGCAAGTCATCCAGTTTTAATCAAATTATATTTTTCCATCCCTTTTATAAAAGTAAATATTTTTCTAATGCATTTTATTCTTTCGCTCTTTTTTGGGATTTTGAATATTCTGTATTTTTTCCAATCTCAATACCCGCTTGATTCTGTCTATACCAATCGTATACTATTTTCTTATAAAATGTTTCACTATTTATTTACAGTTATCCTTTTACATCTTTTCCTGAACTTTTTTATTAATATTTCTAAGTAATTTTGTTATGGTTATTTAATAATTTATTCGGTATTTGATCTTTTATTCTTAATATTCCTCTCCTCCAGTTCAGGTAAATTCAATAAATTTTTATATGTCTAATACTTTTACTTTTTATCTTATATTAAAAATTGTGGCAAGTCATGAAGAGGGATAATATAATTTTGAAGCCAAGATATCTCTAAATAAATTTTAAAGAAGGTCCATAAGTCTGCGGAACTATAATCCTGAGGGCATTGAGCTTCCTAAATATCGATTTTGAAGCTTATTTTTTTTATCTGTATAAATTAATATTTCTAAGATCTGTTAACTAATACAGGTTCTCATTGACCGTTATCTCAATGGTATAACTTTATACTTTTATTATTGTAGGATAGTAAGATAATTATATTGCCCTTCAGTTATTTTTATAAAGTCCAACAGTCAATAAATTTATATACCTTTTCTCCAAATTAACTTTAAAAAAAATAATATTGTTGTACTGTTCTGTACTGTTAAATAGACCCGATCTTATCCAGATTTAATGACTTCTAGGGTCCTCATACGTACTTTATCTAATACAGTATAGCTATGCAATATAAACCAGGGGGTCATCAAGAATGAGTAGTCATCTATCTATGGGAAATGACAACCAGCGTATAATGCATAAAAATAATAAATGTGTTATAGGCAAAACATTTAAAAATATTACAGCAGTCCTTTCTACTTACAATGAAGAAGTATCTATAGGGAGCACTATCCTTCTTACGAAGCTCTATGTCGATAGGGTAATTGTGGTTGATGATGCAAGTTCAGATCGGACAGCCGAAATAGCACAAAAAGCTGGAGCTGAAGTAATTATAAACAAGACTAAAGTGGGAAAGGGTCCAGCTCTCGAAACAGGTTTTAAAGCCGCAGTTCATGTAGGTGCCGATATAATTGTGACAATGGACTCAAAAGGCCGCCATAACCCAGTTGATATTCCTATACTAGTTGCCCCAATAATTAAAGGAAGCGCAGATATGGTTAATGGTAGCCTCTACTTAAATGGATTAGGAGGAAATATCCCTATCTATCGTCGTGTCAGTAAAACAATAATGGGCAAGTTCACCAGCGTAAATATGGACAAGATTACTAAGAGTCATAGTGGTTTCTGCGCCTTTGCTGCCTCCACGGCAGGTATCTTTCGCTTTGATGCACAGGGCATGGCAGTAGAAAACGACCTCTTCTCAGGAGCAAAGAAATTCGACCTTCGCATAAAAGAAGTAGAAATTAGAGATCTTCATGACTTTGATAGTCCGGTTAAGTTCATCCCTAGATTCCTGAAAACAGTAGTGAAGGATGTAGAGGTCAATAAACCACTGTATATATATTCAGTTCCAGGTTTTGCTCTGGCTACATGCGGTTTCTACATGGGTTTGAGATTTCTTGAAGCCTTTCTCCTTGGAATAGAAAGTCTCCACTTCTGGTCTGTGTTCCTGATGATTTTTCTATGTCTCGCAGGTGTGTATATGACAGTAAGGGGGATTGTGATACATTCTATGGTAGATGGGACCATGCAAAACTGAAGCTGTATAAGCTTTATATACAAAATTTAACCGTATATGTAGGAAGCCTTATCAAATTTTATCTTTAAACTCAGTCAGTTCGAAAATCTCTAATTATCTTTTTTATCTGTGTATCAGTTTTCAAAATATATAGATAATAAATCCCGGTAATCACGCCGGAGAAAATAACAAGCAGAATTTGATTTATTCCTGCGGTTTTGAGGGCTACAAGAATAATTCCTGCAGGAACGAAAATAATAAAATTAGAGAATATGATTTGCAGGGCTCTTGAAGCTTTTACTCCAGAATAAGACATCATCTTCAGGCAAAGGTAGCCGTATACTAGAATTCCTGAGATTGAGAAAAGCATAAGTGCGGTACGTGCGCTCCCGAGCAGGCCGCCGATTATAAGAGAAAGAAAACGGGTTATCAAGTTGAAAAAATTGTAGTGAAAACCGAAGTGAGGTTTTTCGACTATTACATATATAGTAGTTAATGGAGAGGAAATAAACCATATAAATGCCCAGAGACTCAGAATCTGAGCGTAAACACCTGCTTCTGCCCATGCTTTTCCGAATATAACTGTAAAAACGTCGCTGCCTACAATTGTCAGGATAAGTATCGGAAACATGCCTATAATCACAAGCATTCTGAAAACATTTTCAACAAGGATAGGAAGGGTGCCTTCAGAGTAAGCTCTTGATGCTCTCTGGAAAAATACCTGTGAAATTGAACCTCCAATGAAACTCATCGGCAATTGCAAAAGACGAAAGCCAAGGGAATAAAAGCCTACTACTGCAGGTGTGAAGAAGGCTGAAAGAAGGAAAGCAGGGAGTTGCCAGGAGACAGAATTCATAAGGGCAGCCCAGGTATCAATGAGCGAAAACTTGCGGTACTTCTTAAATCCTTCATAGACTTTTTTCCAGCTAAGGCTTTTCATAATTAATTTCCTATCATCTCTCCAGATCTGTCCTCCAAGCACAAACGTTGAAATAGACTGGCCGGCAAGGCTTCCAGCTATTAATCCACCAGCACCGATCCTTTCTGTAAATCCCAAGCCGATCTGTGTTGTAGTAGCCGAGACCGAACTGAAAACTCTTGAGAGAGAAAGCCTTTTGAAAAGTTTTGTTCTTGTATTCCAATTATTCAGGGCAAGAAAAGCCCCATTTACAAAAATAAATGGAGGTACAAGCCAGAGATAGTCTCCTATCTGCTGAGAATTCAAAAGAGTAACTATAGGTTCTTTAAGATACCATATAGCTGGAAAGGTTAACCCACTTACAAACAGCACTGCCAGAAAACTTAGCCCTAATAAATTTACAGCGTCTTCATCCGATTCTGGCAGCATTATAGAATATTCATACCTCATACATGCAATGACACTTATAATGCTCGTAATAGAAATGTACAGAGCCCAGATCCCGAAATCTTCAGGCCCATACAGGCGAGTCAATACAGGAGCAGATAGAATTGTAAGGATTTGAGCAAAAGTTGTCCCGCCTGCAAGAGTTAGCACGTCGGATGCAAAACTTTTCTTCTTGCTGTTATCTGGTAGTTTCTCTGCTACATCTGCTGTTGTATCGTCCATGTCTAGTACCTTAAATAAAGTTTCCTTTAGAGCTAAGCTCTACCTATTCCTGAATTTTCATACGCTGTTTTCATCTTTGAAAATACGATACCATGGGTACAATATTCTCAAGCTGATCTCGGATATCTCACTTTTCCCCTCTAAGCCCCCCTTATAATAAACCTTCAGAAATAAATCTGTCGGCTTTGTTAATTAAAAAATTTCGTTTACATGTACTGATGATAATCGGCTTAATCTTTATCAGGCAGGTTGTGAAACTGAGTAAAAAAGTATATTTATCTAACTTAACCTAACCTGTCAATGACATTGACTAGTATATTTTAGTTGACTGATATTGTTTTGGTGTTTTAATTTTTTTATATGTCAGAAGTACTTGATCCCTCTTGTACTTCTTATAATTGCCAGTCAAATAATCCGGAATGGATACTTTAATGTCTCGGTTCGACGTAGGTAGACCACCAGTTATATATTTCTTCTCCGCTTGCAATCCATGCATTTTTGCTGGAGACATATTTAAGGAATTTTTCGTAATATTTGAGGCTCTCTCCATTAATGCTTGTATTATTATGCCACAAGATTGTGATTACGCCATCACACTGCTCAACTTTATCAATAAGGTTTTTTATGAGCTCCCACGCATTTTTAATGTCAAGCCTCATATAACTTTTTAGCAAAGTTCGGTCCATAATTATCAGGGGGAGTTCAAGGATATCAATTTGTTTTCCAGTGTTTATATTGTAAGGCCTAAAAGGATGGCACATCCCGTTTCTAAAGCCTGCGCAGTCGGCATACCCGAACGTAGTATCATACTTAAAATTTGCTTTGCTCAACAGCTCCCATGTATCCGGCACTTTAAACCTTAAAAAATGATTTCTGTATCCTATAATTTGCTTGCCAAGAACTTTTTCAAGCCTCTGTTTTTTTTCCATTATGTCCTTGAGGTTCTTGTAAGATTCATGTCCTCCATGAAGACCAACTTCCCACCCATGGGTAAATATAAACTTTAATTCGGCTTCGAGATCCTCAATTTCATAATTGAAGTCTTTCTCTCCAGGTCTCAAGGCTAGAAAATAAAAGCTGGATTTTGCATTGTATTTTGCCTCCAGCTCCATTATCTCTCTAAAATTCCAACAAGGGTTCCATTTCTTATTAATTCTGGAAAAAGGAGTCTTCAGAGCATCTGTTAAATTCCCTTTAGCAACTGCTTTGGCAGCCCCGATGAGTGGATAAATTTTCTCCGGGTATACTGCATCAACATCATGAGTAAGACAGACCGCAAATTTTTTTCCATCTGGATATTCAGGACGTAAACCGTTTTCTATCAGAAATCTGGAAACACTAGGGTCAAAAACATTTCTCTGACTACTTAAATAATAAGGGAACCTTTCGTATTGGTCAGAAAAGGTTAAATTATATTCTTCTTTTTTGGTAAATAGGTTCCAGAGCTCCTCATTTTGTTTTAGCTTTTCAATCATATTTTCGACCCTTTTCCAGATTTGAATGATTGAGCTTTCTCTCAAAAGAAAGCTCATGTTCACACTATTACATGTTCGTTTTTATCTCCCCTTCCTATTCCTTTATAGATAAATCCCTTGCCAATAAATTCCTCTGGCTCAACTACATTCCTTCCGTCCACAATAACAGGATTTGCTTTACCTGTAACCTCCTTTAACCAATCAGCCTTTAAGTCAAGGTACGCACTATGCCCTGTAAGAACAACCACAGCATCTGCATCTCTGATAACCTTCTCAAGATCATTAGAAATCTCAATTCCTGGATATTCTGCAACATAAGGATCATGCACTTTAACTGTCGCGCCTGCTTCCAGGCAGAGATCCCTGTAAGATTCTGAAGGGGTGTTCCTTGCATCGTCCGAATCACGAATGAAAGCCCAGCCAAGCACTGCAATCTTTGAGCCTTTAATTTCCTTTCCAATTCTTTTAAGGGCTGCAGCAGTCAGGTTATACATGTGAACAGGCATGAAATCATTGACTTTTCTCGCAAGCACATAAATTGAATCTGCACCCTCAGGATAGTCAAGCTGTCCATTTCCTATCTTAACTCCTCTTTCCAGGTGATATGTATCCTTGGTCAGGCAGTGCCCTCCAACACCTGCTCCTGGCCAGAGTACAGCTCTTGTAATTCCTTCTCCTTTTAGACTGTCAACTCCAGTCCTGACATCATATACGTTTATGCCCATGGCTTCACAGTAAAGGGCAAGCTGGTTGATTGCTGCGATCTGGAGATCCCGGAAGGTGTTCTCTGAAGTTTTCGTGACCTCAGCTGCAGTTGCACTCATAGGAATTACTTTTCCTACTGTCAATACAGGAGAGTAGAGCTCAACAGCCCGTCTGGTACTTGCTTCATTGATGCCGCCTACAATCCTGTCATGTTCCCGAATATTCTTTAAAAGCCTGCCTACCATTACTCTTTCAGGGGCATGGGCGAGCGCAAAGTCTTCTCCTGCTTTGAGGCCTGACTCTTCTTCAAGAATCTGTTTTGCCATACCTTCGGTTGTTCCAGGGGTAATTGTGGACTCAAGAACTACGAGCATGCCTGGTCTCAGGTATTTTCCTACGTTCCTTATGCCTTCAATGAGTGCGGAAAAGTCAGGTTCCAGGTCTTTGGGATTTGCAAAAGGAGTTTGGATTGCAAGCGTGACGGCATCAAGTTCGGAGATCCTTGAAAAATCGGAAGTGCACTCAAATTTGCCGGCTTTAACAACTTTGCTAATAAGGTCTTCTAAGCCAGGCTCTTCTCCTTTGAGAGGACTTTCTCCCCGGTTGAGCATATCGATTTTGTAACTTGAACTTTTTGAATTGCGCTGGAAGCCTAAAACTTTACTAAAACAGGAGGCGTCTGCGAAAAGAACTGCTGAAGGAATACCGACGTAGCCCATTCCAAGTACTCCTATTTTTTTAATTTCGCCTCTTTCATTGAAAAGATTTTCTAATTTCTTCATACTCCTCACTTCGTATATTACTTTTAAATATGTTTCAAATCTTTCCTATCTCAAAAGTCTTCAGATTTTACTCCTTCAAAGTTTATTCCTTCAGAGGTTTTCCGGCTTATTACTCTACTTCAATTAGTCTTCCTTCCTCGTAGGATCTTATGGCTGCCATTGCCACTTCAAGGGCATGTTTTCCGTCTTCCCCACAGGGGTTAGGGGTTTTACCAGCTATGACACAATCTATGAAACAGACAAGTTCATTTTTCAGGGGCTCGCTCTGTTCTATTTTGGCTTTTCTTATCCATTGATTATCGTGTAGCTGTACTGTCTGTTTAATGTAATCTAGATAAGCAACACCCTTAACTCCAATCGCTGTCAGCTGCCTTACCTTATGTGGAGTCAGCCAGTTCGTCTCCACAACTCCTGCAAAATTATGATTCATGCGCAGGATAATTGAGGCATGATCTTCAAATGAGTGAATATCTGCACCTGCAACGGCAAAAACACTATTTATTCTCTTGCCGTAAAGATATGATATCACATCTATATCATGGACCCCAATATCTAGGATCACTCCCACATCCCTAATCCTCGGGTTATAGGGCCCGACTCGTTTGGTTGAGATTGAGACTATCTTCCCCAGAGCGCCTGAGTCTATAATCTCTTTGAGTTTTATTACTGCGGGATTAAAGCGCTCAATATGCCCAACCATAAGGATTTTTCCCGCCTTTTTTGCAGCTGCTATCATCAGGTCAGCATTTTCAGTCGTGTCTGCAATCGGTTTTTCTACAAGGACATGTACTTCTGCACCAAGAGCATCAAGTACAACCTGCTTATGCAGCTTGGTAGGGACAACTACACTTACCGCATCAAGCCCTTCAGCAAGCATTTTCTTATAATCTGTAAAGGCTTTTGTCTTAAACTGTGTAGCCATTGCTTCAACACGTTTTTGGTCTATATCTGAAATTCCAACGAGCTCCACGCCATCCATTTCACTGTAAATTCTCACGTGGTTCTGCCCCATGGCACCTGTACCTATTACTCCTACTCTAATCAAAAATCTCACTTCCTGATTCTAAGAATGCAATGGCTGAAAAAACCACTCAACTCCTTAAATAAAATTCTCTAGTCGCCTCGACTATTTCCTGCAAGTCGTCGCTTGATAATGCGGGATGTATAGGGAGAGAAAGAACCTCTTCTGCTGCTTTTTCTGAGACCGGCAGGAAATCTCTGTATTCAAGTTCCCTGTAAACGGGCTGCTTGTGAATGGGTATAGGGTAGTAGACTCCGGTCCCTATTTCTTTTTCTTTCAGAAAAGCTGCCAATTGATCCCTTTTTTCTGCTCTGACCGTGTACTGGTGGAACACGTGAGTGCAATTTGTTTTTGTAACGGGAGGCACAATTCCAGCTATCCCTTTTAACCCTGCTGAGAGGATTTCTGCATTTTTCTGTCTGGCAGCGGTAAATCTGTCTAGCTTCCCAAGTTGTACAAGCCCAATTACAGCTGCAATATCAGTCATTCGCAGATTAAAACCCAGCATTTCATGCATGTAGCGGACTTTTGAGCCGTGAGCCCGGATCATTTTTGCCTTCTCTGCAATTTCTTTGTCATCTGTAGTGAGCATTCCGCCTTCGCTGGTTGTCATATTTTTAGTCGGGTAAAAGCTGAATGCTCCTGTTCCGAAACTACCCACTTTTTTTCCAAGGCATTCTGCGCCATGGGACTGACAGGCATCCTCAATTACAATAAGATTATTATCATCTGCAATTTCCATTATCGCTTTCATGTCTGCAGAGTGTCCGTAGAGGTGAACAGGCATAATAGCTCTGGTTTTTGGAGTGATTTTCTCCTGAATTCTTTCAGGATCTATATTATATGTATCTGATTCAATATCTGCAAAAACAGGTTTTGCCCCGGTGTAAAGGATACTGTTTGCTGTTGCAATGAAGCTAAAGGGACTTGTAATCACTTCATCTCCTTTTCCTATGCCATGGGCAAGAAGCGCAATGTGCAGGGCTGCAGTACCGGAGTTCACAGCAGCTGCATACTTACAGCCAGTGTATTCAGAAAAAGCAACCTCAAATTCTTCGACCTTCGGGCCCTGTGCGATCATGCCTGAACTCAGAACCTCTGTTACTGCATCAATCTCTTCCTTACCCAGCATTGGCTTGGCGATTGGGATCATTTTGGGACCTCTTTTTAATAATCTCAGTAGAACTAATTCAACTCAACCCTAACTTTCTATCAGGTTTATATTCTATTCAATTTCTTTAAGTCTTCTGGGAGCTCCTGAATTCTAGCAGGCATCCCGACTGCAAGCTTCCATGCTGGCACATTTTTTGTTACAAGTGCTCCTCCTGCAACCAATGCCCCTTCCCCTATTTCAACATCTGGAAGCAGAGTTGCGTTTGCACCTATAGATGCACCTTTTCTCAAAACTGGACCCTTCAGTTCGTACTTTTTTCGAATAGGATATTTATCATTGGCTAGAACTGCGCAGGGACCGATGAATACATTGTCTTCGATAAGAACATTGGTTGGAATGTAAACATTGCCCTGAATGCTGACATTGTTTCCTATTTTTACATTCCCATCTATAATCACATTGGTTCCAATAAGAACGTTGTTTCCAATTTCCGTATTTTCTCTAATCATTACGTTATGCCCGGTTTTGAAGTTTTTCCCTATTTTTACGTTAGAAAATATCGTTGACCCAGCTCTTATAATCGATTCTGGGCCTATGGTACATCCTGGGAATTCAAAGTCTTCAATTTCGATGTCATACTTTAATATTTCCATTAGAATCTTATGCTCTGGATATCCTAAAAAAACATTTTCCATTATTACCGTGTCTTTTCCAATTATAGAAGTACCGTATATCTTAGAAGAGTTATGAATTTTAAATTCAGTCGAGTTCATCGTTCCCCCCATTTTTCTGGTTTTTATTTGACCAAGCAAACTTTCCGCTGGAACGTAAGATATCTATTTGCTTTCGTGGTAAGTTTATAAAGTTTTTTGTTTTTCATGTTTCCAATTGTCGGGCTAATTCAAATTTTCAGGGCAAACTCTAAGGGCGATCGTAATTGCTTTTTGGGATATTCAGTCCCATTGTTTTTCACGACTGTTTTAATTTTTTAGTTAAATATACTTTGTAATTATTTAAGTTATTTGGTTTTTAATTTCGTTATCTCTTTTTCTCGTCTTTCTCGTTAGTTCTTCGATTTATATTTTTCTTTTTTGCATTCAAATTATTTCAATATTTTAAACTGTTTTGTAATATTATTTTTATCTCAAAAGCTTGAGTAATTTAATATTCTTTAAAAATTTTTATTGTTTGTCACTGGAGGTTACTTCTCGATTAAATAAGTATTTTGTAAAATCTGATAAATCCGCATAATAGATTAAGTTTATTTTTTCCTGTTTTTTCTTTTTGTAACTCTGATTTCTATTCTAAATTCATAATAAAGTGTTGCTATACTGAAAAAGCGTATATGTTCAGAGGTAACCAAAGTTCTGGTTTGGTATTTTTCTTCCCGGAATTTATCATTGGTAAATTTATCATTGATATCAGGAGATTTTTTATATCATATCGCTTATCTGTCTCTCAAGTAAACTAATAAGCTTAAGGGGTTCTAACTACGCTCACAAGTTCAACTATATCTAATCCAATATCTGCAGGTGCGTTCTCCGCGACCGTGATACCTGGAATTCCTGATGGCGCATCTGTGGCAACGGCAGTCTTACTTCTACTACTTTTGTTCAGGTACTTTCTTCCGGGGTCAAAACACTGGGAAAACGCTGTCAAAGCTTCTTTAAATATGGGAATTATTCCATTGCTGTTTTCTTTTGGTGCAGTTATTCTTTTCAAGGTTGTTGCTCTATTTTAATGATTTTAGAGGACTGCACCTCTAATCTCATCTACTGAGTTCTACAAACTTTTTCAAAAAAATGCTTGCTCACAAACTTTTTCAAAAAAAGTTTGATCAAAAACGTCTCGGAGGCGTGATCAACCGGCGCAACGGTTGCGGCCCAACGGTTGCAGGATAGCTTTTACTTTTGGCTTAATTCTCTTTGAACCCATTTTCTTTTCTTTATTTTCAGAATATTTTAGAGGAAGTGGAGAGTTTAAAGGAGAAGGGGGATAATTCCGAAAAAGAACACATTCATAAATCCATGAATTAGTGTAACCAGCGGTAGACTTCGGGTCCCATAAAATATGTAGCCTATAAGAGCACCTACTAGAGATATGTAGAGTATTTCGTAAATGGTTCCATATCCTGAGTGCATTAGCCCGAATAAAATACTTGTAATTATCAGTGCTTCCCGGCTACCTAATATTATCTCTAGTCGATTCTGAAGGATTGACCTGAAGATTATTTCCTCCACAAGACTCACGAAAAAAACCATGATTAAGGTGAGACCCAGAAGGTTAAAAATTGAAAGATTCTCAATGAGAGGATTTTTCCCGACTATTAAATATTCTCCTACTCCTAATAAAAAGCCCATCACTATTGCTAATGGAATATATAACACTATTTTTCTAAAGTTTATCCCGAGCTGTGCGCGAGTAAAATCCTGATTGGTGGCAGCAATGCTTACAGGAATTGCCAGAAGCCCATATATGAAAATGAGGTTGTAAAGCTTTTCTTCATAGAAATACGGCATTGAAAAATCTACCAAACGTATGATCGGCAGGAGGATAAGTGCCTGGTAAGTTTTTTGGATTTCCTTTTCCTCTATAGACATCGTGGAAAAAGAAAGTCCAAGCAGAATTAATGCATGTATCCCCATCGCTTCGAATCTTCTTCCCGAGCATATCATCAATTCCGCAAGAGTAATAGCTACAACCGGGATTGACAGGTAAATCCATTTGTTTTTTATTTCAGGCATTTTTCCCTTCAGGTTTTTAGATGTTTTCGTTCTGATGCCTTCCAGAGTCTCCATATTCAGACTCTCAAATGTTTCCATCTTCACACCTCCTCTTCAACGTTTATCCAGAGGCGTAGATCTTTATAGGGTACATTCTTTTCAGTCTCATTGAAAAGCAAGAACTCAAGCTTCATATTCTCTCCTTTAAAGGGAGGTATAATCTCAAGAGGTTCTTTCAGTGTTTTATCGTGGGCAAGCCTGATATGTTGAAGTTCTTCCGGAAGGGGCAATGGTTTATTTTCAAGCCTTACTTCCATTGTATAGTTCATTGTTCTGTGCTCATTATTTGTTATGCCTATAATATAGGTCCCACTTTCTCCTTGTATGTACTCTGTTGTGTAGTTATTAGCCATCCCGTTGGATCCAAGGATATAGAACTCCGTAAATGGCTCTCTTTCCTGCGGCACAAGAACAACGTAAGCTCCAGTTCCTATCAATATCAGAAAAGAAAGAGCTAGAAATATCCTAAGGCTTTTCTCAGTCTTTGATTCAGGTTCTCCCATAACTTCTGATATCAGGGTAGCGGTGAGAGCCCTGAAAGATACCTCAAATTCTCTGTCTGCAGGTAGTTTTCTCCTCCTAACATACGCTGCTACCAACATAAGTAGAGTAAACGCGGAAAAACTTGTTAAGAGTGGGATCTCCTTGATTCCCCAGGATGTATAACTAAGTGCAAGCCCTATTAGAGGTACAACTGAAACGCTCATTGCGACAGAAAGAGCTATCCTCTCCATCCCTTCAAGTCCATTTTTCTCAGGAAAAAGCATGGATATGAGGGCGTACCCTGGAAGGAAGAGTAACAGGGGTAGGCCAAGAGCAGTGCGAATAAGACTTCCGCTAAGTGCAGGAAGTAGTACGAAAATATCCGTAAGAATTACAAGGCCTGCTATTAACAGCAGGTCAGATGGAAACTTTCGGTCTCCGACCATATGACTCCTCATAAAACGGTTTTGTATTTTTCTGGCTTCCCAGTTTTTTGTTATTCGGGCTAAACTGCCAAGTTCTCTGTCCCCTCATGAGGTTTTTTGAAAACCTTCTGACTTCTCCTCTTATCGGCTGCTTTAATCTTCAATTATAAGAAATTAAGCTGGAAATGTAAAAGCTGCTCGAGCTTTAATCTTGGCTTCTTTCGATTCAGCAGAATTATCTTCCTGAATTGTATTCATTTTAAAGAATGTTTTAACCCGATCTACTGAATTACTTAGTTGTATAAAATATCTTTCCCTTTTCCAGTTTGTTATCTAATAATACTTTCCCTTTTTTCTATTTTTTTGAAAGAATTCTTTTACCTTTTAAGTCTAAATCTCTATGATTATTTATGAAGATTCAATGAGCAAAGAACCAGCAGGCTTGCAAAAAAATTAATATATAACAAGAAAATTCTTTGGCATCTTATCTCAGTATAAATTTTTCTACCATAACTCACTTATATAAGCTGGATAATTGACACCTTTTAAGCTACTATTTAAGCTAACAGACTTCTCATATGGTCTTAATTATTTTTCGCTACCGGGATGACTGATTGGCTATTTTTTACATGTAAATACTTATATAGCTAGTATATTAAAACAGAAGTAGGTCTTTATATTAAATGATGCGATTCACTTACGGAGTATCTACGTTCCTTCTTTTTGTTAAAAAGAGGTGAATAAATCCCCCGATTGATTATCTGCAAATATAGTTGTAGAAGACCTTGAAACCCTTTAAAAGTTATGGAGCGATGACTCTGAAAAATATATTCGACGGATTTGGAACTTCTACTGACTCTTCTATAATAAATTATTTTATTAAGGAGACTTCTTACTTTTATTCCCAAAGGGGTAGGTGATTGCATATGTCCATTACTATTGCAGCCATGCCTGCCTATAATGAGGCCCACGCCATTGCAGATGTTATCAAGGGCTGCATAAAATACGTCGATAGAGTAGTGGTTGTAGACGACGGGAGCACCGATAATACTGTTGATATCGCTGAATCTCTTGGAGCCTATGTAGTCCGCCACGAAACAAACAGAGGATATGGAGCCGCCCTTAGAAACTGTTTTGAGACCGCCCGTAAGCTCAATGCAAATGCCATGGTTATTATTGACTCTGACGGTCAGCATGATCCTTCTGAGATTCCCAGGCTTCTTGAGCCCTTAAAAAATGGTTTTGATCTTGTAATTGGTTCAAGATTTATTAATGGCAACGGCAAAAATGTCCCTATCTACCGTAAATTCGGGATGAAAGTCCTTGATATTGCAACCTATATTGCAGGCGGCTTGAATGTTACTGATTCTCAGAGTGGTTTTCGAGCTTATGGAAAAAAAGCTATTGAGAACATAAATTTGAATGGCACAGATATGTCCGCAGGCTCTGAGATTCTTATTCAGGCCAAAGATCACAAACTGAAGTTTACTGAAGTGGAAATTCATTGTAGGTATGACCTTGAGAACTGCTCAAGTGAACATCCTTTCATACATGGCCCCAGAGTCTTATTCAGAATCCTTAAAGATATGGAGTATAGACGCCCTCTTTGTTATTTCTCGGTTCCTGGCTTGCTAATGACATCTACGGGTATTCTTATGGGATTAAAATTCTTACAGGACTATTATCTGGGAGGATACTTGCGCTTTGGGCCTACGTTACTTATGGCAATGCTGACAATTATAGGGGCGTTTATGATATTTACAGGAATAATACTACATGCAATCTCAAGGATGATATTTTTAAATGAGCACATTCGAAAGCAATAAAAATGTCAAAACGGGGTCAATTTATATGGAGTATCCTTTTGTTTCAGTTATAGTGGGAATTCGCAATGAAGAAAAATTCATTGAAGAATGTATTGAGTCACTTCTCAATCTAGATTACCCACGAGATTCTTACGAGATTATCATTGTTGATGGCATGTCCACCGACAAAACACCGGAGATAGTACAGAAATATCCTGTCAAACTCCTTTTTAATGAGAGAAAGAATGTTGCTGCGGCTAGGAACCTTGGTGTGAAAAATTCTAAGGGAGAATTTGTTGCGTTTACCGACGGAGACTGCAAGGTCGATCCTCAGTGGTTGAAAGTCCTTATCCATGAAATGCAAGACGCTCCAGATGACGTTGTTTGTTTTGGAGGCCCTAACCTGATCTTTGACACTGATCCCATATTTGGCAGGGTAGTTGGATATGCCCAGGAATCTTTCTTGGGTTCAGGAGGCTCGGCTCAGTCTAAAAACTCTACAAAAAGGCATTATGTCAGTTCTCTCCCTAACTGCAATGCAATGTACAAAAAAGCTGCAATTCTGGAAGCTGGGGGATTTGACGAGCGGTTTGTGGTAGGTCAGGACGGAGACCTTAACTACAGAATAGGTAAGAAAGGTAATAGATTTTTGTACGTCCCTGAAGCACAGGTTCTGCACCATAGAAGAGGTACTTTCAAGTCCTTTTCTGTAAGAATGTTTAAATATGGTTTGTGGATGGCAGAACTTTTTAAAAAGCATGGAGAATTTGTTCGCTGGTATGCTTTTCTGCCTTCGATTGCTATCATGTTTGCAGTCGCTTTGCTTACTGCTTCCATCAAATACTCTACTCCAAGCCAGGTTCTTCTTGCACTCATGACCGTGTATTTTATTCTTGTCTTTATTACTTCTATCCAGGTTGCCTATAAAATGAAATCAAAATACGGTCTTTTTGCCCTGTTTATCATTCCTGTGCAGCACATTGCCTATGGGCTGGGATTTTTGTATAGCTTTACAAATCCTCCTCTTGTCTCAAATGTCAACTCCTGCTCACAAATTTAATATTCAATAATTTATTTGATCATATACTAAAAAAGAAACTGAAGCACTTGATATATTGGGGGGTTTCAAGGCAAAAACTTCTTAACCAATACAACCTGATGGATATCATCAGTTTTAAAACACAAAATTTGGATAGTATGTTTATTCAATTTGTGAAATTATGATTGTTTAAGGTCATGGAGATAGTATGTTCAAATTAAGTAAAGAAGCAGGATTCAGATTAGATAACAACAGCCTAATGAGGTTAATTTCCTTTCTGTTTCCGCTAGCTGTTATTTTCGCAGTAATATTCACATTCTTATGGATGTTTGCGACCGGAAAGCTTGGTTATGCGCTTCGGGGACTATTCACAGGAATACCTGCGATACTTTCCTGTCTCTTCATACTGTTCATTTACAAAAAAGATGTAAGTCTGAGAGATATAGATGTTTATCCATCACTAAGTACAAATTCTCTCACATACCTGTTCGGAATATTTTATATCGGCTCCCTAGTTGTACTCTTGCTTTCTCAGGGAAGTAGACCGCCGTACTATTTTGTCTTTGTTTTAGGGCTTTATCTGGCAGTATTCCTGCAAATCTTCTCTGAAAATATAAATCCGCCCCTTATCCTGGCTGAATCCTTCTTAATTGCAATTAACCTGATTTATAGTGTTACGTTTAATTACGATTTCTACTTTGGTACTACGGACATCATGCCTCATATCTTCCTTTCGGAAGTTACTTCAATGACCGGGCAAACAATTCCTACTTCTTTAAGTGATTATGCTTACTTCCCTCTTTATCATGTGCTTATTGCAGAAGCCTCCCAGCTCCTGAACATAAGCGTAAAGGACTCACTCTTTCTGGTAACTGCACCGGTTTATGCAATAACTATAATTTTTCTTTACTATCTTTTCAATTACATAACAAATAACAGGCAAATCTCACTTCTGTCGTGTGTCCTGTTCTCGGCAAGTTCTGTTGTTCTTTATTATGGTACAAACGTAATTACCCGCACAATGGCATTCATAATGTTCGTTATACTATTGTATCTGATTTACGGTGTCAATTTTAAAATGGATAAACTTTCCTTAAAAGTCCTTTCGGTAATTGTTGCGGTTTTTTTAACCTTAGTTCATAATGTTTCCCTTCCACAACTTATCTTGTTGCTGATCGTTCTTCTAGCGTCGGAATATATTGTAAACGATGGTAGCTATATCAGTAAACCTTTCTTTATATTGCTTAACGTCATTTTTACTGCTTACTGGTTCTTTGTAGCATACATGTTTGTACAGAGGAGCTTAGCTCCCCGTTTGCAGAGCCAATTTTTGGATTCTATAGTTTTAACTGCTGGAGGAGCAGAAGTACTTCAGGAAAACTTGATTAATTTAGTAGGGCTTCTAGATAAATCGATCTTTTTATTTTTTGCTTTAATAGGAATAGGTTTTCTGCTGAAAAATTATAAGAATAATTATGCTTCCGTATTAGGTTTGTTTGCTCTTTTAACTCTGATATTTTATGTTCCCAATCCTCTTAACACGATCTGGCAGTTCAAAGTCCTCTTTAGGGTTGATCGGTTTATGCTTTTTGTCAGTCCTTTTATGGCATTTGTAATGGGATACGGGTTTTATATATTCTGGAATTATATGGACAAATATTCCTCTAAGAAGTTAAATCCTGCCTTCTTAGTGATTTTGTTATTTTCTACCTTTATTTTAGTCTCTTCGGTCTTCAGTATAGGGGACTCAGATCTCCTTGGTAGCGGGGCGAGTCATGAGTATTTCACTTCTGAAGAGTTAAGTGGGTTTAGGCACATTTTCAATTATGTTGCCCCCAATTCTTCAATTTACACTGATTATTATTCATCGAGGTTTTTTTACGTCCCATTAATTCCAGTGGCTACCGCGGAAATGGATATCTCTTCTTATAAAAATTATCGAATTGGTGATGTAAATAAACTTCCACAATACAAAGGATATGTAATTCTCAGAACTAAGGAATTCTTCAGGAGTGGATTATACTTCGGTAGTGAAGAAAGCACCCTCAGAGACACTTCCAATTATTTCTATCAAGGACTGCCTGAAAACGAGCTTGAACTCGAAAGTAACCTCGAAGTTCTTGATAAAGTCTATTCAAACCCATCGACAGATATTTTTATTCCGCCTCAGGGATTAAATAATCCTTGAGATTTACTTTTTAGATATGCCTTTCTATCAGGTGCCTGCTTTTACTTATGGAATGGAGTTGTGCAGCGAGCATCTGCATGGAAGTAAAAGTTTTTACAGACTACGATCTACTGATTGTGGATTTGGAAAACCTGTAGTTTATGAGTAACTATTCAGCTTGAGCATAAAAATACTATTAACCATAGTTGTCGAAATAATTACGTTGGAATCAAAATTAATTGACCGATTTTGCATAAGCTAGATAGTTATATTTACAGGAGGCTTGGGATTAAAAAAAGTAAACCTGAAGGTCGGTTTTAGAATTTACTTGAGGTTCTAGGATTTACTTGGAGATGTTCTCCAAAAGGTCTGAGTATATATCCACAGTCATTTTTGCATGGGCTTCCCAGGTCAGTCCTTTTTGGATTATGCTTTTCCGTCCGAGCTTGCCCATATTTTCTCTCCGGTTCTTATCTTCGAGAAGCTTATTAATTTTTCTAGATAATTCTCTAGGGCTCTTTGCAGGTACCAGATAGCCTGTTTCTCCATCGACCATGAGTTCTGGTATCCCACCGACATTTGTTGCTACAACCGGAACTTCACAGGCAAGTGCTTCGAGTACTACATTTGGCCTACCCTCTGAAAGGGATGGCAACACCAGGATATCCGAAGCTGAGATCCAGAGTGGGATATCATCGTGGTTTACGGGTCCAGTAAATTTTATATAATCTGCAATTTTTAGTTCGTGTGCCCTTTTTTCCAGATTTTTTCTAAGGCCATCATCCCTACCTACCATAAAAAGGTCGGTATTCGGATCTACAAAATTCTCTGCAGCCTCAATCAAATAGTCCACACCTTTTATTTTTCTAAGGGCTCCGACAAATAGAACAATATTCTTGTCCTGTGGCAAGTTTAGCAGATTCCTTGCATGTGCTTTTCCTGCAGGTTTGAATTTCTTAGTATCAACACCGTTTGGAACCACATGAACTTTCTCTTCGTTTATTCCCAGATTTACTATGTGGAGCTTGAGATCCTCGCTGACAGAAAGAATCTTATCTGCGAAATTCATTGCCTCTATAATCTGTTTTGAGGTATAGGTGCCTTCATAAGCGACTTTTCTTTCTATTGTACCAAGTGCACTTATTACAAGAGGAACTCTCCATTTCTTTGCAAGCTTCATCATCCCGTATCCATCAGGATATGAAAAGTGTGCGTGGATTAGATCTGGCTCTGGTTTTATATTTTTTGTTGCGTATTTGAAAACAAAGTGTGAGTATGACATTCCTGTAATGGGATAAAAATATTTTTTGGGTACGGCGTATATATAACGTGGATAATGGAGGTCGTATTTTTCGGTATGCTCAATTCGTGGCAGTTTAAAAAAGTTATGATATGGAAATGCCGAAAGAGGTAGGACGAAAGGTTTTGGAGAAATAACCGTAACATCTATGCCCTGGCTTGCGATTGAGTCTATACTCTGCTTTATGAACGTCCCAAGTTGAGGATAATACCTGTTAGGAAATTCCTGACATGCTTCCAGTACTCTCATAATTTTTTGCTCTTTTTCGCTTCGGATGCCTCAAAGCAGACAGATGACAGAATTAATCCTATAAATACTTCTCTCCAAAATATGTTAAATTCTAATTTTTGAGTTCATACTAATCCACTGTTTTTGGACTCAAAGAATAATTAGTAAAAGTCATGGGATAAACTAATTAACTACTTTTGTTATTCTGGTAACCGGCTGCAATTATGTTTGAAAAAATAAATGATATTTTCTTGATTTATTACGGCTCCTTCAATACTAAATCAGGTTCGAATATCCACATTCTTGAGCTTCTAAGAAATTTGAGGAAATATACTGATACCGTTTTGTTTGCACCCGGACAGAAGAGCGTAGATCGTAATCTTTCTGGGATAAAATACGTGCCTGTTGTAGACAATAAATATCTTGTACAGCCTACTTACGAGTTTATGCTTTCCTTTTATCTTCTTTATTCATGCATAAAAAACAAACCTGATGTGCTTTATCTTCGCCAGAATTCTTTTCCGTTTTTTCCTATAATTCTATGTAAAGTTCTAAAAATCCCTTCAATAGTAGAAGTCAATGGGCTGGTTCTGGATGAGTTAAAGGTAAATCCGAATTCACAATCCTTTGCATATAGAGTCTTTTCTTATCTGGCACTCCGTTCCGAGAAATTCAATTACCATCATTGTGATAGAATTATTTCTGTCACGGATAAACTCAAGGATGAACTTGTTAGATTGTACTCGGTTCCTGAGGACAAAATCTATGTTATCAACAATGGAGCAAATATCGATATATTCAAGCCTATGGATGTAGAAAGGACAAAGGCAAAACTGCAACTCGAAAACTCAAAAAAGTACATATGCTTTGTCGGGCACCTTGCAGCCTGGCAGGGTGTTGAGTTTTTGATTCACGCTTCTCCTTTAATCCTGGAAAAATGCCCTGAGGCTCGTTTCCTTATTGTTGGAGATGGAGTTATGAAGGATAAATTGCTGGAGACAACTTCCGAATTAGGACTTTCTGATAAATTTACTTTCACGGGAAGAATTCCCTATGAGCAGGTTCCACTCTACATTAACGCGGCCGATGTTTGTGTTGCTCCTTTTATCAAGGAAAGAAACTCGAAAATAGGACTTTCGGCGTTAAAAACGTACGAATATCTTGCTTGTGGGAAGCCGATTGTGGCAAGTAGTATCCCAGGGGTTAAAGATTTAATTGAATCTTCAGGTGGTGGAATTTCAGTAACTCCTGAGAGTCCTGAAGAACTTGCGGCTGCTGTAGTAAGGTTACTCTCTGATGAAAAAACCCGGGCAGCGATGGGGAGGAAAGGACGCAGATATGTCGTTGAGAATCATAGTTGGGACGGAGTTGCAAGGAAAATTCTGGAGATATGCAAAGATATAATCTGACCGCATTCTTATAATAACATACTGAGTACAGGTAAAAGTTTAGCTTTCATATATTATTTCCAAACTCTAACGTTTTTGAACACTTTATGAAAAATATTAAACAAAATATTAAACACTTCTCCAACATATTTTTATAATAGAATGGTCTAATTAGATACTGGATGTAAAAATTTAATATGTTATTAAGGACCAATCTATTCACTAGTAACTGAGAACCAATCTATTCACTACATCTTCGCGGGGGGGATTCGTGTGAATCGAATGGTTTGGCCTGAAAAACAGGGAGATTTATTCTGAATCCCTTATTTATGCATTTGACCGGGTTCAAGTAGCTTTTGCTATGAATAATTTTTCCAGAATATTCTCTATGGCTTTAGTTCGGAGAGTGGATACTATTTGAAAATTCTTGTCCGATGCATGGAAAACAGGCGAATAAGTTTTTATGAAATTTTCCAGGTGATAGCTATGCTAAAAAGAAAATTAGGGATTTTTCTCTTGATCGGTTGCTTTATTCTTGCAAGCGTTCCTACCGCTTTATGCAGAAGTCCTGCACCAATTGTTTATGTTGCAGGAGATGGGAGTGGTGATTTCAACTGTGATGGAAGAGATGATCATGTGCAGATAAATCAGGCTCTAAAGTTTGTAGCGGATAATTCTAAATATACAACTGTCTACCTTAAAGGACCTTTTACGTACATTATTAATGATAATCTTTTAATCGGCAGCAATACCATTCTTGAGGGAGATTCTACTGCTGTGATCAAACTGGCTAATAATGCAAACTGGCCTACAATGAAACCGTTGATCAAGCAAATGAGCAGTTCTGGAAATGATAATATTGTAATAAGAGGGTTCGAAGTTAACGCAAATCATAATGGAAATCTCAAAGTTTCTAAAGGCAAGGGGTATTACAATATAATGTATTTCACTTACTGTAAAAACATAAAAGTATACAATATGTATATGCACGATGGGCACGGGGATGGGCTGAGGGTAAAATACGGTGAAAACGTTCAGTTTTACAATAACAAAATTTCTATGCTTGGACATGATGGCCTATTTGTAAGTGAGTGTAAGAATGTAGAGGCCTGGAACAATAAAATAGTTTGCAGGACTAATAGTGGACTTAGAGTATGGAATTCTAACAAAGTAAAACTGCACGATAACGAAATTGATTCTTTATATAACCGGTGTACAGGCGGCCCAGGTATCCAGATCGAGAAGTCTGCAGGTGTTATGGATAATATCGAAATTTACAATAATATATTGCATGATACTTATGGGCCTGGAATCTGGATTTTCAACTATGATACTTCTGCTACCAAAGAACAGGGGAAAAACATCCGTATTCATCACAATATTTTCTACAACACAGGCACTAATACTGGAATTTCCTGGACAGGGGGAATTGTAGTCAGTGGATTCCATGACACCCTTATCGAAAATAATGTTTTTGACGGCGCATATCATGCTGCTATTGTTCACATGTATCCAGAAGTTTATTCTCCGAGTTACTCATCAAAATCCGGATACACTACCACTGTCCGTAACAATATTATTATAAATACCCAGCCGCGTATAAAAAATCCAAGTGGAACAGGATATGGAGTGGTCAATTATCTCACCAAGAACCATAAATTTGTGCTGGAAAATAACTGCCTTTACAATAATGCAGCTGGCAATTATAAGAGCTGCACATCGAAATCTGATATCTACTTAAACCCATTATTTGTAAACCCGAAAAGCCGTGATTATCACCTTCAGTCAGTTGCAGGCCACTGGGATGGAAAAAAATGGGTTAAGGATAAAATGAACTCTCCCTGTATTGATGCCGGATATGTATATTCTGACTATTCTAATGAACTGAAACCCAATGGAAACAGAATTAACATAGGAAGATATGGAAATACAAAGTATGCGTCCCTCTCACCAACTTCACGAGTAAAGACCGTACAGTCTTCATTAGTGGGTTTGGTTCCAGAGGTTGCAGATGAGACTGAAGAAGATCTGAATTCTACGGTGGAAATTTTTGACGAGGACGAAGATTACTTCACATATTCAAATCTTTCTGTTGATGTTGAATCGGCTCCAGTTATAAATTCAGTTCCTGGAGCTATAGTTAAAATCGGAGATAATTTGAACTTTACTGTGAAAACTTCTAATATGAATGGAGACAGCCTGATATATTCAGCTTCAAACCTTCCCACAGGTGCAAGTTTTGACAGGGAAACAGGGCTCTTTAGCTGGACGCCCGCAAACGGGCAGGAAGGGCTTTACACCATATTTTTTGAAATGAGTGATGGGATGTTCAATAACTCTGAGGTTGCAACAATAAGTGTAGTTAAAGAGGTCCCTTGAATCAGTAAGTCTATGAGGTGTTTAAAAGTTCATGGTCGATTTGGTAAAATAGTTTTAAGTCTATCCCAAAACCATTTTTATTTTTTTATCAATGAGTTTCAAAACATTTCTACTATTGGAGGTCAACTAACTGATTATTTGAGATTCAAATGAACAGTTGGGAGTTTTTGGATTAACTCATCGCTAAAATCATTCTGGAAACTCATGATGCAAGCAGTTTTATGAATTCTAAGTAATCAGAGATGGGTTTTATAATGAGTTTGTAATCTATACTTCTAGACTTTGGAAAAATATTATTTTTAAATACTTTGTATAATTATTTTTGATATTTTTATCGTTCCTATTATAGGAACAAAAATAAAATTTTCTTCTGTTAAGATTTAAACATTGTAGAAGGTGAAGATCTGAAGTTTCTTTCGGAATATTCTCAATTCATCATCAATTTTAATAATTGTCTTTTGATTTGGCTTTTTTTCATTCTAAACCCATATAATCTTATTAAAGCGGAAGGACATATTAAAAATTTGTAAAAATTACACAAATACTTTTATAATATAATGCTCTAAGTTACAATGTTGACTATAGAAGTTTAATTACATACTTAAAATAAATTTATTAATTATGTTTTCATGGGGGGACTTAGGTAAATTAGAGGTTTTGGCCTGAAAAACAGGTAGACTTATTCCGAATCTCTTATTTACAGTATCGTGAATTCATTAGCTACTGCTATGGGTAATCCTTCATGGTTGTTTCTATAGTCTTGAATTTCAGGGAGTGGATACTATTTGAAAAGTCTTATTCAATATCTTGGAAATAAGCTAATAAATTCAAGCAAATTTTTGATAAGTAGTAATAAATTTTGTGGAGATGTCAGTACCTCGCCACATAAACATCTATCCAATAAAACAAATAGCGTATCCAATTATGGTAAACCCAAGGTAACCACGACAATAATAAGAGGATTAGGGATTTTTCTCTTGATCGGTTGCCTTATTCTTGCAAGCGTTTCTACCGCTTTATGCAGAAGTCCTGCACCAATTGTTTATGTTGCAGGAGATGGGAGTGGTGATTTCAACTGTGATGGAAGAGATGATCATGTGCAGATAAATCAGGCTCTAAAGTTTGTAGCGGATAATTCTAAATATACAACTGTCTACCTTAAAGGACCTTTTACGTACGTTATTAATGATACTCTTTTAATCGGCAGCAATACCATTCTTGAAGGGGACTCGACTGCTGTGATCAAACTGGTTGATAATGCAAGCTGGCCTACAATGAAACCATTGATCAAGCAAATGAGCAGTTCTGGAAATGATAATATTATAATAAGAGGGTTCGAGGTTGACGGAAACCATGACAATAACACCCAGTTCGCCAAAGGTAAAGGGTATTTTAATGTGATTTACTTCCTTTACTGCAAGAACGTAGCCGTATACGACATGTATATGCACGATGGACATGGAGACGGGTTGAGGATAAAATATGGTGAGAACATCCAGTTTTATAATAATACTATCTACAAGCTCGGACATGACGGTTTGTTCGCAATTGATTGCCAGAACGTAGAAGCCTGGAATAACACAATAACTTGCAGGACTAACAGCGCTCTTAGAGTATGGAACTCAAATAATGTAAAACTCCACGACAACTTTATTGATTCTTTCTACCATTGGAGCGCAGGCGGGCCAGGAATTCAGATTGAGAGATCTGCTGGGAACATGAATAATATCGAGATCTACGATAATGTGATCACAAACACGTATGGCCCAGGTATCTGGCTTATCGGGACTGCAGGAGCATATGATAAAAGTTTATCAAGTGTACATATCCACCACAATATTTTCTATGATTCTGGCACCAACCCGAGCATTGAGTGGGTGGGAGGCGTTCTTGGTAGTGGGTTCCACAATGTTCTGATTGAAAATAATGTTTTTGATGGAGTTCACAATGCGGCAGTTGTAAATATGTACTTGACTGACGACAATGCCGGTCCCTCAGGTACAGGGTTCACAACTACTGTCCGTAATAATATAATAGTAAACACTGTGCTGCGCACGAAGAACGCTGCAGGAACAGGGTATGGCGTGGTTAATCACCTTACTCACTCCCACAACATTGTAATGGAAAATAACTGCCTTTACAACAACACTGCTGGGAACTATAAAAATGTCAGATCAACAAGCGATATCTATGCAGACCCTCTTTTTGCAGACCAAGGCTTACATGATTATCACCTCCAGTCGACATCAGGTCGCTGGAATGGAGAAACATGGGTAAGGGACCTTGTAACCTCTCCCTGCATTGATGCCGGGCATCCAGATTCTGATTATTCAAAGGAGCCTGAAGATAATGGAAACAGGATCAATATTGGAAGATGTGGAAACACTGCATACGCATCTCTTTCAGGGATTGCTCCTATAACATCTCCCGAAGATTCTCTAGAGCCTGTACCATCCCCTGAGGAATCCTCAGTTTTTAGAGTATACGAAGGCCGTCTCCGTGAAGCTTCCTCTGATGTAGTCTACCAGAACAGTCCTTTTATTGATGTCGGTGGTATGAGTGTTGGCAGGTATCGGAATGTAATGTCTTTTGATCTGAGCAAGTACAATACTTCTACTGAAGTTACTAAAGCTACCTTATCTCTCTGCTGGTATTATCCTGCAGGAAACTTAAGACCTGAAGATACTGTGCTCGAGGTTTACAGGCCTGCTGCCTGGAATCCAGAATATGTTAGCTGGAACAACCGGGACCGAGGAGTTGCATGGAATAATGTCGGAGGAGACTGGTACGACAAAAACGGTGTTCTTCAGGGTAACACTCCTTATGCTACACTCACCTTAAAAGGCAACACTTTACCTGACAACAGGTATTATGAGCTTGATGTAACTGAGCTTGTAAAAGAGTATGTCAGCGGAAAGTACGAAAACACGGGTTTCCTTATAAAATCCCGTGGTGAAAGTAACAATTATATTGCCTTCTATAGCAGTGACTGTGGAAACGAAAATCAGGTGCCAAAACTTAATGTGGTAAGTAAACCAGCTCCAGTGACCAAACCTAATACAGTCAATGTAACTGTGACTGGTGCAAAGGACAACCGTCTTCGTGAAGTTTCCTCTAATGTAGTCTATCAAGACAGTCCCTTTATTGATGTTGGTGGTATGAGTGTTGGTAGGTATAGAGATGTAATATCTTTTGACCTGAGCGAATATATCGGTGTTGAGGATGTTAATGATGCAACTCTTTCTCTTTTCTGGTACTATCCTGCAGGAAACTTAAGACCTGAAGATACCGTGCTCGAGGTTTACAGGCCTGCTGCCTGGAATCCAGAATATGTTAGCTGGAACAACCGGGACCGAGGAGTTGCATGGAATAATGTCGGAGGAGACTGGTACGACAAAAACGGTGTTCTTCAGGGTAACACTCCTTATGCTACACTCACCTTAAAAGGCAACACTTTACCTGACAACAGGTATTATGAGCTTGATGTAACTGAGCTTGTAAAAGAGTATGTCAGCGGAAAGTACGAAAACACGGGTTTCCTTATAAAATCCCGTGGTGAAAGTAACAATTATATTGCCTTCTATAGCAGTGACTGTGGAAACGAAAATCAGGTGCCAAAACTTAATTTAATGTACAACTAAGGTTATATTTTTAAAGGAGATTTCCATTACTTCCGACCTGAGAACAAGGTTCTGAGGCTGGATGTTTTGACTTCTCCTTTTATTACATGAAAATATGTGAGTTTAAAGAATTTCCAGGAGGGCTCATTTTCAAATTTCAGCATCGAGATAGTTTTGAAATAAGCCAGTAAAGAAAAATTTTTTAAACAGAATATGTTAGCTCCCAATTTCCTTTAAGAATTAATTTTATTAGTCTTTATACTCCAAGCTTATCTACTCTTTAAGTAATTTAGTATCCCTGTTCAAGATATTTTTTAAATCTATGTCTATCATATGTAAGTTTTAATTGCATTTTATGTAAGTTTTAATTGCATTTTCTACTGAGTCAAAGTTTTTTGTCTTCTGGATTTATCTGACTCATTTGCTTCCAAGAAACTTCACTTATATTGCATACTAAACTTTTACCAAGATTTATCCAAACGCAAAGGTTTTTATCTTTTGTAGAAGTCTCTTACCGGGGTTAGTTGGAGCTTAGTTTTTATTGAGGGGGGTTGTAAAAATATGTATGATGTTAACGCTGAATATGATATCGAAACTTTTGAATTTAAATTAAAGGCACTATGTATGAATGAAACTTATTATGATATAGTTATAAATAGAGCCTCTACGAAGAAGTTGGAAACAGAGAAGTTTGATCGACATTTAAAAGTATTTTAATACCAGATTTGGGTAGTAAATAGGGTAGAATCTTAAGGAAAACTTTAATAAAGTACTATTCATAATTCCTTTAATCAAAATATAAAAACGGAATTTTTAAAGGTGATATGGTGTCATATCAAAAGTTTGCAAAGGATGTTGGTTTTATCGGGACAGTTCAGGTACTTACAAGCCTGGGTACTTTCTTCCTGCTTCCGATAATCACAAAAACCCTTGGAACCTATGATTATGGACTCTGGGCCCAGATTAATATCACTGTATCTCTTATCGCTCCTCTTGCTTTGATGGGCCTTTCTATGGGGTTTGTAAGATTTTTATCCTCTGAAACTGAAACCAAAATAATAAGGGAAGCAGTATATTCCATTCTCTTTTTTGTAATGGTATCCGGTTTTTTGGCTTCATTTTTACTCTATACTTTTGCAGAGCCTCTTGCAACTTTCGGTTTCAAAGACCCTGAGGCAACTTATTTTGTCAAGGCGGGTTCTCTTTTGATTCTTCTGAATGTAATCGAGTCTATATCTCTTTTTTATTTCAGAGTTTTTAGGCAGATCAAGAAATTTTCTTACTTAACTCTTTTTGAAACGTTTGGAAAATTATTCTTAATCCTCGTGCTTCTTGAAATGGGATATGGGCTTCTTGGTGTAATAGCAGCTACCTTACTTGTACAGGGTACTATCTTTTTAATTTCCCTTCTGATTATTATATCACAGATAGGATTCGTTATTCCTAGGTTTACTTACATGAAAGAGTATTTGCAATTTTCTCTGCCACTAACCCCTAATTCACTTATAAGATGGGTTACAGAGTCAAGTGATAGATATATGGTTACTTACTTTCTTGGCCTTAGAAGTGTGGGTGTATATTCGGCAGCCTGCTCAATTGGCAACCTTATACAACTTTTTGTAACTCCTCTTCAGCTTATTCTCCTTCCTGAGCTCTCAAAGTTATTTGATGAAAAGAAAATGGATGAAGTAAGAATATATATGTCTCATTCTCTGAGATATTTTCTTCTTATCTCAATTCCTGCAGTTTTTGGACTTTCAGCTCTTGCAAAACCGTTGCTTGGGATTCTTACTACCGAAGATTTTCTTTCGGGCTGGTTTGTAATCCCCATTATCGCTTTTTCTGGTATTCTGGCAGGAATCTTCCAAATATTTGTCAATACAATGTTCCTCATTAAGCAAACGAAAATTACGACTTACATCAATATTGTTGCAGCAGTTTCTAATGTATTGATCAACTTTCTTCTGATACCATCTGTTGGAATTGTCGGAGCTTCACTGTCAACCTTATTCTCTTACTTTTTAATGGCTGCACTTTGCATGCATATATCTTTAAAACACTTTAATTTTGACTTTTATTTTCAGGATATTGCAAAAAGTGTTCTGTCCTCAATGGCCATGTATCTTTTTGTTTCCCACTTCGTTATCTCAAGTATCTTAGAGCTTTTCGAGATTGCAGGCGTGGGCGTACTTATCTATCTGGTTATGATGTTCTTAGTGGGCGGTTTCAGCGACCATGAGCTTTCTTTAATAAGAAGGTACATATTCAGAGTCAAAAACGAAGTCAAACAATAATTAGCCTTATAACAATTAATTCCTGGGTTAAGCTAATTTCAGAAAAATTGGGTAAAAGTTATTCTACCAACTCTTCCTCAAGTAATGCCCTCACGGTCTCTCTCACGCTTCTCTCTGATGTATAGACTGGCTTCCAGCCCAAACTCTTCATATTTTCAATCCCTAACCTCATCTTCGGGACATCCCCTTTCCAGCCCCTGCTCCCTCCGGTATAGATAAATTCAACATCAGAAAGTCCCATCTCTTCCATAACAACTTTTCCTATCTCTGTAGCACTGATAGTATCCTCGGAGCCAATGTTGAAAATATTTACATATTTTTCGCAGTTCTTTATTAAAAACAATATAGCATCAACGCATTCCGATACATGAAGGTAGGATTTTTCCTGCTTGCCATCTCCCAGGATTTCCAGCAAATTGGAATTTCTTCGCAGTTTTTTTATGAAGTCAACCGTAATTCCATGTCCACTGCGTGGGCCAACGATGTTTGCAAAGCGAAATATCCAGGCTTGCATATCGAAGGTATGAGAGTACGAAGTAATAAGGGCTTCACAGGCCAGTTTGGAAGCACCATAAAGAGATATAGGAATAAGAGGGCCATAATCTTCCGGAGTAGGCATAATGTTTGCATCCCCATAAACCGTAGAAGTGGAAGTAAACGCAATTTTTTTAGTATTGTTTTTCCTCATAGCTTCCAGAAGGTTATAGGTTGCCAGAATATTCTGGTCTAGATGAACTCTGGTGTCCGAAGCTCCAAGCCTGACATCAGGATTTGCAGCTACATGGCAAACAAGGTCAATGTCTTTGCAGGCTTTCTCTATCGCCTCCTGGTCAAGAAGGTCTCCTTTTATCAGGGTAAAGTCCGGGTTTTCAAGATGATTCTTTATAAATTCTATTTTTCCTGAGCTCAGGTTATCAAAAACAGTAACTCTATTTCCTTTTTCTATAAGACGATCCACCAGGTGGCTCCCTATAAAACCGGCTCCTCCTGTCACAAGTATTCTATTCTCGGTAGGCATAAAAAATTCTCCAGACAATCTATTTCTCATTAATAACTTTTACTGTCTTAAAGTAGCCAGGGAGTATATAACTTTAGTCAGGAAATATTTAATTTTAGTCAAGAAGTATTTAACTTCATTCTTTGTATGAGACTGGTTAAATAACAAGAGATAATTAAAGATGTTATGGTTGAAAAGCAATTTAACTCAACTGTAGAAATAATCTTCCCATAGACTTTCTTTTTATCAGAGTATTTTTTGACCATTAAAAAAAGCACTTATTCCTGTGCAGGTTTAAGAGACGCGTCTCCGCCTACTACCAATTCCATACCTAATAAAATAAATAATTTAAAATAAAATGATTTCTGCTGATTTTACCAGCAGAGCCCTTCATATTCTATATTTTTCGCTTTAATTATCCGTCTTCCGTCGATTACTACCTTTTCTTTCATGGCTTCAAATTCAGAATCAAGCTGTTTGAATTCGTCCCATTCTGTCATTACAAGGCAGGCGTCAGCTCCCTCAAGAGCCTCTCTAGCTTTCCCGAAGTATTCAATTGTCGGGAAGATCCGCTTCATATTCTCGACTGCCATAGGGTCATAAGCTGAAACCTTTGCTCCAAGCCTCAGAAGCTCGGTAATGACAGGAATTGCTCTGGACTCCCTTATATCATCTGTTTCATTCTTAAAGGCAAGCCCGAGGACTGCAACCTTTTTGCCCTCAAGGTTTCCTATTTTTCTCTGAAGTATTTCGGTCATCAGAGTTGGCTGTTTTTCATTTACGCCAATTACGGACTCCAGTAGTACTGGAGAATATCCGATTTCTTTTGCCTTTCCTATAAGCGCTCTTACGTCTTTTGGGAAACAGGAACCTCCAAATCCTGCTCCTGAATTCAAAAACCTTGGGCATATCCTTGAGTCTTTACCTACTGCTTCCATGACCTCGTAGGTATCGATTTTTAATTTTTTACAAATGTTTCCTATCTCATTGGCAAAGGATATTTTGGTTGCAAGAAGGGAGTTATTTACATATTTGATCATTTCTGCTGTTGATAGATTCGTACGGGTGACTTCACATTTAAAGGCTCGGTAAAGTTCTGAGACAAGATCTCCAGATTTTTGGTCAATTGATCCAACAACTATTTTATCAGGATTCATGAAATCGTAAACGGCTTTTCCTTCCCTGAGAAACTCGGGATTCATTGCAACTCCAAAGTCTTTTCCGGCGGCTTTTCCAGAAGTTTTTTCAAGAATAGGAAGAACGAACTTTTCAGTTGTTTCGGGCACAACTGTGCTTTTAACAACCACTACGTGGTATCCCTCTTTCTTTGCCAGCACTGCACCTATGCTTTCGGTTGCCGCACGAACAATTGAAAGGTCTATGCTTCCATCTTCTGCTGAAGGAGTTCCTACACAGATAAAGGAAATATCTGTCTCCTTGATTGCAGATTCATAGTCAGTGGTGGCAATGAGATTTCTTCCAGCATGTTTTTGCAAAAGTTCCCCAAGTCCCTCTTCATAGATAGGGGAAATGCCTGCATTTATTAAATCCATTTTTTTTTTGTCAATATCTATGCAGACTACTTCATGCCCGACTTCTGCAAAACACGCGGCTGTGACCGAACCCACATATCCTGAACCTATAACGGAAATTTTCATAAATTTAACCTCTTTATTAAGAATTGGAGATTAATCAATTCCAATTCTTATTTATTTTTTGGGTAGGCTATCCTTCAAGATCCTGTCTGGAAATCGCCATTTATCCATTTTCATATGTAAATTCTCTTAACCTTGTTCGTATATTTATATAGTTTAAGGTTTATACCCTGTATGGTCAGGATCAGGTACACATTCAATAAATATGTATATTCTGATCATAGTAATGTTCTGATAATTTCTTTACAGAGACTTTGGGGGATTTATAGTGCTTTCAATACTTGGCATGGGTAAAGAGTTTGCAGCAGGAAGTTCTCTTCCAAATTTAGATATCGGCTTTCTCTCGACTGATTTTGGAATCCCTTCATATTATCAGATAACCATCGTGGGGTTAATTGCTCTTGTGGGTATGAAAGAAATGCTGCTAGCCTCCAAAGAAGAAGATGAGTTCTCTATAGATTCGATGGATATGGGTATTTACCCTCTTATGATATGCTTTATTGCTAGTTTTCTCTTTGCAGCTATGAAAATATTTTTTACAAGGTAATCTTCTCAAGCTTGAGTAATTTTTTTATTTATGGCTTCTTTTTTTCTTTCAGTAAACTTGTTTTTCTATCAATATTTAAAAAGCAGAATAATGTTTAATTTCCCATTTTTGAGAATAAAAACGCTTATAATTTGCTATACTGAAAACTTTAGTTATCTTAATTCAGTAACTTTGTTTCCATAGTTATTTATCCTTGAACTATTTATCTTCTAGTCATAATATAGCCTGTTAACCATTATAACTTAAATAAAAAATAAGCTTTGTATGGACATTGTTAAGGGGGACTCTAGCCAGTTGGACAGTATAGTTACTACCTATTAAAGGTAGAGCAAGGTACAAGAAATCTATAAGGCAGAAGGTCCAGAATCAAAGTTGATGGAGAGCTGGGAGTCTACCTTGAACTTTTGTCTAAGGAAAGGCAGGAAGGTTTCATAATTTGTCGATATCAATCTGTTTCATAAATTTAATGTTATATTTGGAGTCAGTTTTTATCCTTGAGGTGGAAGATCCTTTGTATAAGCGGACTGTTTATCTCTCTTGATGTATTATAAATATAGAAATCACTAATTGGGAGTGGCAACATTGAAAGTTCTTATTGATATAGGGCACCCGGCCCATGTTCACTTTTTTAAAAACACTATTTGGGGTCTTCAGAAAAAAGGACATCAAGTAATGGTAATTTCGCGGGATAAGGATGTAGTAGTAGATCTTCTCAATGCCTATGGAATTCCGCATACTGTCCTGAGTAAAGTAAGATCAGGAAAGGCTAGTTTGTTTGAAGAATGGACTGTACGAGCATTCAAAACTTTTAAGGTTGCCAAAGAATTCAACCCTGACATTCTTATGGGTATCCTTTCTCCACCTGTAGCTCACGTGGCATGGATGCTGCGAAAAAAATCCATAATCTTTAACGACACTGAACATGCAATTATAGCTCAAAAGCTAACCTACTCTCTCTGTGACATAATCTGTACTCCTTCATGCTATCTAAAAGATGAAGGAAAAAAACAACTAAGGTATAGTGGTTATCACGAACTGGCATATCTTCATCCATCTTATTTTACTCCATCTCCTGAGGTTTTGAAAGATATAGGAGTAGAGCTAGGTGAGCCTTTTACAGTTCTTCGCCTTGTTTCATGGGGCGCACATCACGACATAGGTCAACATGGAATCAGAAATAAACTGGCATTCGTCCAGGAACTCAAAAAATTCGGTAAAGTATTCATATCCTCAGAAGGAACGTTGGACAAGGAGCTCGAAGAGTATCGAATCCGAGTCCCCCCTGAAAAAATTCACCATCTGCTTTACTATGCGACATTGTATGTAGGTGAAGGAGCAACCATGGCTGTTGAGAGTGCAATCCTGGGGACTCCTTCAATCTATATTTCCTCGCTTGCGGGAACAATGGGAAATTTCTCCGAACTGGAGGAAAAATATGGTCTGGTTTTTAACTACAGTGATTCGGAGTCTGCCCTAGAAAAAATTATAGAGCTTCTCAATGATTCGGAGCTTAAGAGAACCTGGAGCTTGAAAAGAGCTGCTCTTCTCAGGGATAAGGTCGATGTCACCGAATTCATGGTCAAGCTTATAGAAAGCCTTCCTGGAAAAGAATCTGGAATACCTTTACCTTCTGTTTTGGATGAGAGCTATGCATGAGTTATTGAAACAAAACCAGGATATCTGGGACCTTTTCACCCGAAAAGAAGAGTATTCCCCCAAGAAATTGGAGGATGAGCACGGACGTTTTCTTTTCGATGGAAAAAACCTTGTAAACACTTCGGATCCTGAAGTCTCCAGATACCTGATAAATCAAGGGTTGCAGGTTGAATTTCCTGAAAACAAGAAATTTGCCGTTTGTTTAACTCATGATGTGGATGATGTTTATCCCCCTCTTTCCCACAGCTTATTATCTTCTGTACACTGCATGAAAAATCTGGATCTCAGAGCCTTTGCAGCTCAGTTTCTCTGGAAACTCAAGGGAAAGGAGTACTCGCCTTATCTTAACCTTTCAAAAATCATGGAGCTTGAAGCTAGCTATGGAGCAAAATCCTCTTTTTATTTCATTGCTACAGAAGCTGATCCCATAAGGTTTAGATATGATATAGAAGATATAAAATCTCATCTGGAAGAAATTTCAGATCGAGGTTGGGAAGTTGGCCTTCACGGAGGCTATTATTCATATAATAACCTGGAAGCATTAAAAAAAGAAAAGAAAAGGCTTGAGACTGTCCTGGGGAAGGCAGTACAGGGGTTTCGCAACCATTACCTGCGGTTTAAAACTCCTGACTCCTGGGAAATACTTGCGGACGCAGGATTCAGTTATGATACCACTTTCGGGTACCATGACTGTGCCGGGTTCAGGAATGGGATGTGCCATCCTTTCAAACCATATAACCTTAACACAGGAAAAGAAATTGATATCCTTGAAATCCCGCTTGTAGTGATGGACGTAGCGCTTTTTGCTGAATCAAAATCTTTTGGGGAAGCTTGGGAACGTACAAAAAAACTGATTGACACTACAGCAAGTCTCAATGGAATTATTACTTTGCTGTGGCACAATTTTGTTTTTGGGTGTAATTTCAGAGATGATTGGGTGAAGCTGTATGAAAAGGTGCTTCAGTACTGCTCCGAAAAAGGAGCCTGGATGACAAGCGGGGAAGAGATTTACAGGTGGTGGGGAGATGGAGCCTGACTTAAAAGGAAAGTATGTACTGGTTACACCTGCAAAGAATGAAGAGCAAAATCTGCCTGATGTCTCGAAGTCTGTAATAGGACAGAAATTGAAGCCTGAATTATGGGTTATAATCGATGATGGGAGTACGGATGGAACCTCAAGTATTCTTGAAGACCTGCAGGCAAATCATTCCTGGATCCAGAGCATAAGATTGCCTCCAAGGCCGAGAGACATTACCTTTCATTATAGTTATGTCTGCAAACAGGGCTTTGATTATGCGCTAGAATATTGCAGGGAAAATGGTATCGAACTTGAGTATATAGGACTTCTTGATGCCGATACGGTCCTGGAAGAGAACTATTTCGGAAAACTTCTAATTGAGTTTGAAAAGGATAATTCTCTTGGGATTGCAAGCGGGGGAATATATTATGATATTGGCGGAAAGCTTTCCAGGGAAGTGACTACTAAACATCTTCCTCGCGGTACCGGAAGAATCTGGAGGAAAGAATGTTTCCTTGAAACTGGTGGTTACCAAGTCGAACCGTCTCCAGATTCGATTTCCAATATAAAGGCTCTCAGGCGAGGCTGGCGGCTTATGCAGTGTACTGATGTTGTCCAGATTCAGAAACGTAAAACGAGCGCAGCGGATGGACTCTGGCATGGGTACATAAAAAATGGCTGGATGGCTTATTACCTTGGTAAAAACCCTTTCATTTCCCTCCTAAACGTGCTCTATTATTCCTTGAAATCTCCTCATTATACAGGTGCTGCTTATTTTTGGGGATATTTTGGCTCGGCAATTAGAAGAGAGAAAAAAATCCAGGATTCTGAAATAAGGGCTTACTACAGGAATCAAAGGATTGTAGATTCGTTATCCACAATTTCGGGAATTTTTAGCCGGAACTCAGGAGAAGCATGGGAGAGAGAGCAATGAATATTAGGAAATGCTTAAGAAAAGCAGCTTACAGGTGATAATTTGAAGATGCTTTTTCTGGATATGGTAAGGCCTCTTTCTCTTGCCGATGGTTCGCTTATTCACAGGCACGAGCTTGTGAGCAATCTTGCGAGGTTTGATAATGAAATCCATATATTTACTGCTGGCAGGAGTTCTCTTTCGAACCTGGATAATGTTCGCAGCTACCATATCCCGCCTGGAAGCTTCCTTTCACTCACTGTCAATTATTTCAGCAGTTCTATAAGTCTTCTAGGTTCCGAGACTTTTGATGTGTTATATACCCGCAATCCTAATTTTGGCTTTCTTGCTGGGCTCTTCTGTAAGACCAGGTGCAAAAAAATAGTTTACGAATTAAACGGGATTCCTGAAGACGAAAAAAATCTTTTCAGGACAAAATATAGAAAGGATAAATCTTCGGAAAAAGAAAAAAAAAGTAGTTTCTCAAACGCATATTTCTCAGTACATGCCAGGCTCAAGCTGTTTATCCTCAAAAAAGCCCTGGGGTTTTCGGACAGCATTATTGCGGTGACTCCAGGGATAAAAGCAAATCTTGAGGAAGTCTACAACATCCCTGGAGAAAAAATAGTTGTGGTTTCCAATGGAGCAAACACTTCTCTATTCAAGCCGATGGAACAGGAGATCTGCAGAAAAACCCTTGGAATGGATCTTGAAACTCCTTATATATGCTTTGTGGGTAATCTTGCTCCCTGGCAGGGGGTTGAATATCTGGTACAAGCAGCTCCATCTATACTTTCAAGGTTTCCGGAATGCCGCTTCCTGATTGTTGGAGATGGGATCATGAAAAATGATCTTCTGGAGCTCTGCCGAGAACTCGGAGTTGAGGACAGGTTCATTTTTACGGGTGTAATTGCCTACGATCGTGTGCCTCTTTACATTAATGCTAGCGACATCTGCACCGCTCCCTTTATATTTGCCAGAAACTCAAAAATAGGTCTATCTCCTTTAAAATTATATGAGTATATGGCTTGCGGAAAACCTGTAATTGCAAGCAGCATCAAGGGAGTCTCTGACGCACTTGAAGCTTCTGGAGGAGGAATTCATGTACTTCCTGAGAACCCGGACGCTCTTGCAGAAGGCATCTTAAAACTGCTTGATAATCCCGATCTGAGGATGAAAATGGGTTCAAAAGGTTTAAGTTATGTTACTGAAAATTATAGCTGGTACAGCGTCGCGAAAAAGGTTAACGAAGTCTGCAAATCAGGACTCGAGACTGAAAACTGAAGGCTTGAAATTAGTATTGAAGAGTTGAATTTAATCCTCAAAACTTGAAATTAGTACTGACAGCTTGAAATTAATCTTATATTTTCCTAAATCTCATCATTCATAAGAGTAATTATCTATTTTCACGGAGCTTAAAATGGACAAAATTGAAGTTAGAGAATTAGCACCATCCGAATACAAAGAATGGGATGTACTTGTAGAAAATGCCCAACCTGGTACACTTTTCCATACCAGTGAGTGGCTTGGAATTTGCAGGGATGTCTTGTCAAAAGATTTTAAAATTTATGGCTGTTTCAAAAAAGGCGAGCTTGTAGGAGGATGTCCTCTTTTTATTAAAAATATTAAAGGAATCTTGAAAGTAGCGACTTCGACCTGTGATATGACAAGTTATAGTGGGCCTCTTATAAAAGAGAGTGCTAGCCCTAAACCAAGTAAACGGATACAGGACATTCACGAAATTCTTAACCCTCTCAGGGAATTTCTTTGCAAGCAGGGATTTGACAGTATTCATCTGACATTTGCTCCAGGTTTTGAAGATGTGAGGCCGTTTACCTGGTACGGATGGGATTCTACTGTGCATTATACTCATTGTTTAAATTTGAAAGAAAATGTGGATGATAACCTTTCAAGAAAGATTCGAAGGGAACTTAAAACTGCAAATGAGGCAGGGCTCAAAACCAGGGCATGGAATGATCCTGAAACTTATTACAATTTGCTTTCAATGGTCTACGAAAAACAGAATTTAGCACCTCCTCTGCCTATAGAGTTCTTCGAAAGAGTATTTAAGCTAATTCAGGAAAAAGATATTGGCTACATGTTTGTCTCAGAAACTCCCGAGGGCGAAGCTGTTGCAGCTCACCTGAATCTGTATGGAAAGAAATGTACTGTAACCTGGACTTCAGCCCTGAATCCGGATTTCGGCCGTTTGGGCCCCAATGCTCTTCTGTATTATAATGAATTTCTTGACTTGAAGTCCCGAGATTTCGAGTATATGAACGTAATGGCAGCAAATATTCCTAGGTTTGCAGATTTTATCATGGGTTTCTCTCCTGAACTAATTCCCTATTATAGTGTGACCCTGGAGAGCAAGAAATATTCAGTAGCAAAAACTCTATATAAAATTACTCGCAAGGAAACTGAATGATTTAATGTGAAATTATTTAAAAATTTCTAAAATGTATAAAATCGGGATAACCCGAAATTATTTTTATTTTCCTTTAATCAATTTATCCTGACTGAAATTCTACTTTTCTTCTATAAGATGGCTGCCTTAAGAGAAATGATTTTTTAAAATCATTTCTAAAAAGGATTAGGTCTTCTCAGATTTTATTCTTTACATTTACAAGAAAAGCTGAAAACACCTTCCTGAACGTGGGATCATCTCGCAGGGTTACGCCATAGTAAATGGGAGTTATTACACCAGCTGCAAGGAGGATGATGTAAAAGTTTGTAGAAAGTGTCTTTAGTATGATTAGTGGGATCGAAACAACGATTCCAGTTGCTGCATACTTAATAAGGATTTCTACGCTTTCCTTCTTATTGATCCCTGCAAGATTAAGCAAATATGCATTGTTCCAGAGCCAAAATACAACTCCTGTAAGGCTGAATAGGAAAAGAGCAAACTCTGGATTTCCATAAATTCCTCCTATAGCCAACGATACGACCCTGGAGGCCAAAAGTATCATACTGAAGGTAAGCCAGACTTTCTGTTTCTCAAAGACGCTGTAAAGAGTTGAGATGGGCGACGAAATGAAGTAAAGGAATATCCAGGGCACAAGGATTTTTACATATGTGCCTGATACATTCCAGCTCTCTCCAAAAGCAAATGTAAATATTTCTTCTCCCAGGATCAGCAGGAGTATCATCGGGAATATTCCTATTAGAATTAGTTTTTTGTAAACTTCACTAACAACGGTTTTCATATCTCCATTCTCATTTTTCACCTCACTAATTCTCTGGAAGAAAACCTGTTGTATAGCTGTCCCGATAAGTCCCATTGGCATATTCACTACCTGATTGGCAAGTGAAAAATATCCGACAACACTTGTGCTGTAAAAGTGTGCGAGCATAAAAGTAGGTACCTGCGGCGAAATCGTGTTTGCGAGTGCTGACCAGGAACTAAATAAAGGGAAATTCTTATATTGGATGGCCATCTCTTTCATCTTTTTTATAGAAACTTTCTTGAAGACTTTTAGGTCCTCTTTTACTCCCCTAAGCATAAACAGGTCTGCACATCCATATCCAACAACATAACCTGCTATCAGACCTAAAGGAGACACATTCCAGATAGGAGCCACTAACTGAAATGCTTTGGTTGATAAAGTGTCTATGACTCTGGCTCCTGCAATAACTCCAAAACGTACTTTTCTTGAAAGCCAGTAATTCTGCACGAAAAAAAGGCCGTTAAAGAATATTATTGCAGGAAGATAGATAAAATATTTTGAAGCCCCTGGGGCATTAAGGGCGTTCTCGATGTCCTTCGGAAAACTTAGTACTACTACAGCTGTGAGTAAAGATATAAGAGTGACTAAAATCGAGCAAAGGAAAACTACATTTGCGGAATCCTCTTCGTTTTTTGGTAGCATAATAGCAAACTGGTATGAAAAAGTAGAGAAGATTACCAATATACCCGAAATTGCCACAAAAATCTGAAAAACTCCTAAATCATCAGGGCTATAAATTCTCGTTATTATAGGTACAAGAAGTATGCCAAGAATCTGAGCAGTTACACTCCCTGATACAAGTTTTAATACGTTACGGATAAAATTTGACATGCTATTTCCAACTTTAAGACCTAAACCCCAGACATATGGGTTCTTTTTTCATTCCGTAGTCAGGTCAGTAAACGGAGACTATTCTGGGCTCTTAGTTCCTGGCCGTTTTTTCTTCCTTTATATAAGCAAGTACTTCTTTGTTATCATATACCCGAGCGTAGTCATATGTTTCAAATCTGTTAAAAAATTCCTCTGGCAGATTCTGGATAAAGTTTACTCCATAGCGCTCAGGATCATTAATAGAGACAGGTTCTTTTACAGTTGACTCTCTCAACAAAACCATAGGATTGCCATTAATCTCTCCAGTCTGTATATGCTGAATGTTAAAATATGTTGCGTTACTGGAGTCATATCCTCTTTCCCTGTAAAAAAGACAACTGTCATATGGAGAATCCATCAGGATTCTTCCGGAATGTTTTGCGGTTATTGTTTTTACTGCTTCGATTTCAATCTCTTTGAATTGGTTTCTGACGGTGGTGTCTTTTGCCACAAGCGGATTGTCTTTATTTATACCAGGCGTTGTAACCATTACGAACGAAAAGAGTAGAATTATTGTGAAGATCACTGGGATCTTTGCTTTTTTTGAGTTAAAGAGACTCACCAATTTTAGTATATACGAGGCGGCTACAAGTACCAGAAAAACTGATATTAGCGGGAACCATCGGCTTGTTAGGAAATTTCTCATTCCAAGCAAAGGAATTCCATAAGCAAGACTATACAGAATTACAACCACTAAAGCAATAGAGAATTTATTGATGTTTTTGACGTCTTTCCCAGAAGACCAGGCTAATACTCCTCCTATCGCGAAAAATGGTAGAGCAAGGTAGCTTATATGGAGCAAGAGTGTTTCTAACGTTTCCTGATTACTTCCAGGGCCTAAAATGAGTTCCTCGCTTGAGTAGCTTGATCCTATCTGAAGGACATCCATAAGAGGGCTGAGAACCATTTCCAGAAACGAGGTGTTTGGGTTAACATACGTGAACATCCAGTATGTTTGTAAACTAATAATGAAAAAAAGGATATAATTAAAACTATTTGTTTTGATTGGAAGGCTCTTGTACACGTGGTTGTGCAGATATTTACCTGCATAAATTGAAACTAAAGAAAGAAACACTACAAAAGTGGTCAGTTGGTGAGTCAGAACCATTAGAATAGTAGTTACCAGGATGAGTCCTGTATATCTCAAGTTCTGTTTCTCGCTAAAGACTGCATATATAACAAATATAAAGTAGCAGAGAACAAGAGAACCAGGTGTTATGTTTGCAATGCCTGCAACGATATTATGATTATTTAAATTTATTAGTAAAGTTGCCAGCAAACCCATTTGAGGGCCTTCAAGTTTCTTTCCTATGAGATAAATACCTATTGTACTGAAAACACTGGTAAACCCTATAGAATAGAACATTGCATCTTTGATATCAGTTTCACCCATTACCTGGACAATTGATACAAAAATATGAACAAGTGGATAATAGAAATATTTGCTGCTTATTTCAATCGGAGCAACAAATCCGGTATTAGTAATCATCCGTGCCATACTGGCATGGAAATAAGCATCATAACCCATTAGGCTCGGAAAATTATAAAAAATCCCGATTCTTATGAGAATTGATAGCAGGAATATCTGCAATAATAGGGAAGTCACCCTGTCTCCTTCTCTAATATAAAGAATCTGGGAGGCAATGATGGCTGCAAGGATAGATGTCAATATAAAATAAGATACTGGTCTATAGTACAGATTCATGCTGTAAATCAAAATACATATCAGGAAAATGAGGTAAAACGAGATGCCAAGCATATTTTTCAATCTGTCTTCTTGGGAAGAGATTGCGGATTCACTTTTAAATTTATTTCTAAATAGAAAATATATCAAACAGGAAGAGAGAATGGCAATTCCAATGTCCTGCTGGTTTAGATCGATAACATAATATAAGGAGATAATTAATAACCCTAGACTGAACCCCATGACACTGAGAATGATATCAAGATTACTTGTAAATCTCTCAATGTACTTTTTTACAGTTTCCATACAACCCCACAAATAGTAATTTTTTATAAGTAAGTCTTTCCAAGCTAATAATACTTTTTTTGCTTGTAATTCCAGAAGGCTTCCTTACGTATTATATTTGCTTCTCAAGCCCTCTCTTTTTCAACCAGCCTGTCAGACTTTTCAATATTTTTCCTTCCACCAGCTGCATATCTCAGCTCCTGATACCAGCCAGGCATTCTTTTGAGCGCAATACTGCAGAATTTTTCTATAAAATTCCAGATAATCCCCCTGCATGTATGTATTATGCCAGAGGACTGTAAGCACGCCTTTATAATGTTCGACTGTATCAATGAGCTTTTCTGTAAGTTTCCACGCCTGATTGAAATCTAAATGCATCAGGCTGAAAAGAGTTGTATCCATTATAGTTAGCGGGATTTCAAGGATATCAATTTCTTTTCCTGTGTTAAGGTTATATGGTTTGAAAGGATGGCACATCCCATTCCTGAACCCGGCACAGTCATGGTACCCGAAAGTGGTATCATAACTGAATCCTGCGTCCGCAAGTATTTCCCAGGAGTCAGGAGTTTTAAACCGCAAATAGTGATTTCTGTAGCCAATAACCTCCTTCCTGAGGATTTTTTCTAGTTTTTGTTTTTTGCTTCTGATTTCTGCTGGGTTATCGTAAGCCTCATGCCCTCCATGAAGCCCAACCTCCCAACCATTATCTGAAATATGGCCAAGTTCCCCTTCTAGTTCTTCAATATTAAAGGTAAAATCTTGGTTTCCCGGATCAAGAGTCAGGAAATAAAAACTTGATTTTGCTCCATAGCTGGCTTCAAGCTCCATAATCTGCCTAAAATTCCACAAAGGACTCCAATTTTTGTTTATCCTTGAAAACGGAAGAATAGAAGCTTGTACAAATTGTCCCTTTTTGAGAGCTTTTACGGTTCTTGCCGCAGTATTCAGCATTCCAGGATATACAAAATCGATATCATGAGTCAGACACACAGCAAATTTTCTTCCCTCAGGGTATTCTGGACTCAGGCCTTCTTTAATTAGGAAGCTCGAGACCTCAGGCTCAAAAATATTTCTTTGACTGCTCAGGTAATAAGAGAATCTCCCATATCTATCTAAAAGGATAGGGTCGTATTCTTCTTTTTTTGTAAATAATTTCCACAGCTCTCCATCTTGCTCCATTTTTTTAATCAATGTATCCCCCTACTCTTATATTTTGGATCTTAAACTTTATAAAATATTTGGTCTACTCAGATTCTTTCATCTTTTGTAAGGGGCCTACCTTGAGAACTTATAGCATCATTATACCCAGTTAATTTTTAACGTGGTTTTTTCACAGCTTATCTTGCATCTTTTAGATTGTCGCCTGAAGTGTTTGTTGCCTGAAAAATCTTAGTTTCATCTTAGTTTCTCTTCTTCTCCAAAGATTATCCAGCATTCAAAACCAAGGCTTATTACCATCTTTAATGGTAAAAAATAGACTCATTTCTCTTGTAATTGACGTAGCCTTAATTCTTCCCCCTTTCCCCCTCTTTAAGTATCTTTTCAAGTATCCAGAAATTTCCTGGAAATTAAAACATCGTTTTTAACGCAAGTGTCCAGTTCTTAACAGCAGAATCTTATGACTTTAACGTTTTCTGCAGAATTTTGCTTTGATCAATTACTTGTTCAAGATATGAGATGTATTCTTCCTTATAGTAGTTTCACGCTTAAGGAGAGAACATATCTATCTAGCAATCTCTTTATTTAGTTTTAAGGTAGCAGAAAACTAAAGATATTTTCACATTCTTTCGGTAAGTAAAGACCTTACAGTTCTCACGATTTTATCTTGTCTCTCTATAAATGGATAAATATTATTAGTACATAAGTTTTAGATTACGGCTAAAATCTTTTTCTCAGTATTCCATTACTATTATAACTTTTTATTCTTCTTCCTCTAAGTATATATCTATCCAATATTGGCCACACTCTATTTATCTATCGCCAGTCAGGGACTCACTGAAGTCTCTAATAGCTGTCCTCTGAAAGGCGGTTCTTTATGTCCCTGCTTATCGAAAACTGGAAATTTATAGCTTGAAGGTTGGGCATAAAATTCTTGCTAACTATAAAATTTACCTTCAATACACTAATATTTACTTAAGCGGGTTGCTTCAGTTCTTGGCAGGTTTTGTTTTCTATTCTAGAGTTATTATTCACTTTTTTCCGAGCTTGTTATCTAGTTAACAACCTATCTCATGAAAATTAAGGCGCTGTTTCATGAAATAAAGAGTTAAATTTACAGAAAAAGGTCTTTTTCTTTATCAGAACTAGTTTACATGCTTATATTTAGATAAGTTGAACGAACGGCTAAGGCGTCCTTTCGTTATCTTTTTTTTAGTTTTTGGGAAAATAGGTCCGGTTTTTTATATTAAAGACATAAGGATGTCTTAATCAATTAATGCAGCTTTTTTATTCTGTTTCAATAGATCTTTTGTAAGGATATTTTCTCCTTATTTATATTTTTAGATGACTATCTATCCCACACTCAAACGTTATATATTATGTCAGTATCTTAATTTTTACTATGATAGGTTTTAATATTTTTGCACTTATACTCATAAGAAGGGGGTTATAGCTCATGTATTGGTATAACGGGGGGATTGGGTTTGTTTTCAGCCCATACAATTGGTCTTAATTCTCTAATCTCTGATCCTATTAGCGTAGTATCTTCACCATCTCAACTTACTGACGTGTTACCCAGGCATGAATTTACTGTCTTAATTCCAGCTCAGAACGAAGAAACTTCCATTGGTAGCAAGGTCTTGATTGCGGCAAGTTACGCTGACCGTGTACTTGTACTTGACAAAGGTTCCGCTGATCGAACTATGGAAGTAGCAGCTCTAGGAGGAGCACGAGTTATCCCAGTTTCAGGTGAGGAAGAGGCGTTACTCAATGTTCTTTACAAGGCATCTCTTGACTCAGAGCTTGTAGTTCTTATTTATCCAGAATGCATGCAGGATATAGATCTGCTCTCTCATGTCCTTGAGCCATTAAGGCAAGGATTTGACTTATCTGTGGGTTCATGGCCCTGCCGTATCTCCTATGAGCAGGAAACAATGATGCTCTTTAATGGGAAAAGCACTTTTAAGGAAAAAATAGGTTTTCTTGCGATAACTTCAAATTCGCTGCAGAAAATCAGTTCAGGCAAAGAGCGCCCATCTTTTAAATCTTTGCTTTCTGCGGCAAAGGTCGGAGGACTCAAAGTTAACTACTTGAGTTTTGATGTGGATCCTATGTTCAGGAAGCTTGAAAGCACCCGTATAGGAGTTGTCGTGCCTGCATATAATGAGGAATTACTTATAGGCGAGACTCTAAGTGGAATTCCAGAATATGTGGACAAGATTTACGTAATCGATGATGGCAGCACAGATCGTACAGGTGAAGTTGTACAAAAGTTTGTAGATCCGAGAATTGTGTATTTGCGCCATGAAGTTAATAAAGGAGTAGGTGCAGGAATAATTAGTGGGTATAAGCTTGCCCTGAGAGATGAGATTGATATCGTTGCGGTCATGGCTGGAGATAATCAAATGGATCCTGTCCAGCTTCCCAGGTTGCTTTTTCCAATTATTGAGGGAAAAGCGGACTATACAAAAGGGAATAGACTACTTACTGACGATTTTATGACCGGAATGAGCAGATGGAGGTCTTTTGGAAACCTTCTCCTTAGCTTTATCACAAAAATAGGCAGTGGCTATTGGCAGATTATGGACCCCCAGAATGGATATACAGCTATCTCCAAGCAGGCTCTTGAGACTATTGATCTTGATTCGATATATCCTTATTATGGTTACTGTAATGATCTACTGATCAAGCTTAATGCCTTTGGGATGAGAGTATTGGATGTTGTAATGCCTGCTCGCTACGGCAGAGAAAAATCGACGATTAGGTACGGCAAGTACATTCGCAAAGTAGGTCCCATGATTTTCAGAGGTTTTCTTTGGAGACTAAGGGTCAAATATACGGTGCTGGATTTCCATCCACTTGTATTATTCTATTTCCTTGGAATGCTTGCCTTGCCTTTGAGTGTTCTTTTAGGAATGTGGGGAGCTTTGCAGACGTTGTTGCAAAATCCTCTTCCTTCCTATTACCCTTTGCTTGGCTTCCTTGTACTGGGTACTGGGCTTCAGATGCTCCTTTTCGGAATGCTTTTCGATATGCAGGTTGAGAAGAAAAAGAATGAGAGGATAGGACTTGCTCGTTAAAGTCAGGAAAACTGTCCTTCTTGATTTTTTTCTACCTTTTTTAATTTTCCTTTTTAATTTTCCTTTTTAATTTTCCTCTCTTTTCTTTCTTTCGTTGTCTTTTTATTCCGTCTGAATTCATCTTACTCGATTGTTTACATTCAGTGGATCACTTGAGGATATCTAATAGAAAGAAGCCAGAGGAAGTTGAGGCTGCTCCTTCATTAAAACTTCAAAATATTTTCACTGAGGTATCTCCTAAATGTCCAAAGAATAGCATTGAAGATTGAAGAGTTATTGGTTTACATCTCTTACACTATTCTTTCTGAACCCATGTAGTTTTTATGCAGCCTCTAGTTATGTTTAAAGATTTACCTAATTAACATTCAAGCGTATTCGATTGTGAGTCTGGGTCTCTGATTTTTGTTTTGCCAGTTAGAACTATAGAAAGCAATATAGTTTTCATCTTCCTCACGAGCCTTAATAAGAAAACCCGTATTTTCATACTTTCCGCTTACATATTCCTGAACAAGTTCTGTTACGTCCAGTTCATAATATCGGTTGTCAGGGATCTCGTTTCTGCTGATAGATATCGTGGCATATGGAGTACTGCCCTGGAAGACTCCATTTCTATCATACCAGTCTCCTCCAGAGTTTTTCCAGGGAGCATTGGATTCTCTTTGTTGCCACGTGACATGTTCTTTGCACCATTCAACCGGTCTGTATACTTCAAGTACGGTGTCCTTAGATCTCATTTGATTTTCCGGGTAATACCAGAATAAAGCCAGGGTTGCCTCCTTGATCTGGTCAGTCTGGTTAAATGAGCCCAGCTCAAAGATTATTACATCCCTGTAAATGCCTCCATCAGACCTTTTTCCTATATCGATATATTCACTTTCACTAAGAGTTATATCTGGGGCTCCTTCTCTCAGCCTGTTGTCAGAAATAACGAAAGGTAAAGCAATTTTGAAGTTGTCCACTTCATCAGACTGCATAGAAAGGTTTAATAAGAATCTTTTCAGAGACCTTAAGAAATCTGAAAAAGCCCTTTTAAGACTTGAAATAAAGCCTTCTTCTTGTTCTGGTTGGAGTCCGCTTTTATCTATCTCATAAGGCACCTGTGGCCCAGCAGACATAGCTTCATGCCAGGGGGATTCCTCCCCTAAAGACTCATTGTTGTTCAACTTCTCTGCAAGTTCAGAATCAGCTTCAACATCTGAAGTAGAATCTGCACCCAGATAATTTCCTCCGGCGTTATTGGAAAGGCAATTATTTTCTAGGATAAATGAATGAGTATTTTTCAGTTTGTTGTATACGGCATATCCTTCTCCGGCTGCAGGACTGGACTGCGTATTAATTATCACGTTATTTTTCACAATAGTTGTATAGCCTGAGCCAGGGGCCACAAATTCATCGCTAACCTGTTTGTGGGCAATAGCAGCGCCATAGCACCCATCGAATTTATTGTTTTCTATCAAGGTATTTTGGAAGCCATTAAGCACTATACCCCCTGCCCAATCAGCACCATGGTTAATGCCAGTTTTATAAAATTTATTATGATGGATGTGGATATCTTTTGCAGACCCTTTGGAATACCCTGACCCATAACCTGTAATCCAGATACCTGCTGTATTTGTCTCATATAGTAGATTATTGCAGATTTCAATGTCATTCATTACAGTTAACTGGCCAATTTTCTGGATTTCAATCCCTGCTCCTCCTTCCCCCTCGGAGTTGATGATATTGTCATGGAATTTTACGTGATTAGTATTGTAAACTCTCAGCCCGCTATTTGTTCTGCAGGTTATTTTATTATTCCAGGCTTTTACATTAGAAGAGTATATAGCATAAAGGGCGTCATGCCCTAACTTATACACTCGGTTGTTGTAAAATTGAATATCTGAACATTTTATGACTTTTAGCCCATCCCCATGGCTGTCATGCAGATACATGTCGTGAATTTTTATATTTTGGCAATCAAGGAAATTAATCAGGTTGTGATAGCCCTTTCCTCTCCTCTTCTCAATGTTATTGTCATGGTTTCCGTCAATCTCAAATCCCCTTATAATTATGCCATTATTTCCGTCGCTGTCCATCTGCGTAATTAAAGGCTTTTCTTCCGGCCAGCCTGCCTTATCTTCAAGCTTGATCACAGCTGTGGGATCACCCTCGAGAATAGTATTGCTTCCAATTAAAATACTGTCAGAGATGACATATGTATTGGGGCCTTCCAAATGAACAGTTGTGAACTTTGGGTTTTCCGCAACATATGCAAGAGCTTCGTTTATCTCTATCTGGTCGTCACTACCATCACAATTAAAGTCTCCACTTCCATTGGTAGCAACATAAACTGTTGTGCTAGACGGTCTTGATAGGGTAAGGGTTACACCCACGATTAGAAAAATAAGAATTATGCTAAAAAGTAATAACTTTTTTCTATCTATTCTTTTCCATGTTAGCCTTTTTTCGTTCATTTTAAATCCCCAATTAAATCCCCAATCAGCTAAACTATAATTCTCTAAGATTTAAAAAAGTTATCTGCTTAAGATTGTAAATAATCTCCATTTGAAGAATTTGAATTATTTTCGCTGCTTGAATTTCAGGACTAAAATTCTGAGGTGAATTTTTAGTTTTGGAATTTTTAATATATGTTCATAGTAACCTCAAACTTTTATTATCTAGAAATAATCGAAAATTGTTTTTTTAGGCTGCAATTATTTTGAAAACTTTAGAAACTGAAAGAATGTTATAATGTAAGAATGTTATAATATGTCTATTAAATTTCATCCCTTGGAAACTCAGAACCACTAAAGATAACTCTTAGAGGCGGGGATCTTAAAAGTTCATGTAAGCTTTTAATTTATTAAGCTTAATAAGTTTGCCTACAGATTTTTGCCTGTAATGTTGAAGTGAAAACTGATCATTAATTATTAATGTTTATAAGTAAGACTCTTTCTGTATACTTTATATAAATTCTTTCTATAATTGCATTTAATTATCTACAGTTTATATTTTAGGCTCATAAATCTGATAGAGCTTTAATTTTCGATGAAGTTTTGTTAAGTAGATTTTAACCAATTAATTCTATTATTTATTTCAAAAAGCTTGGGAGTATAAACTAGCAAATCCTTGGAAACTATTGGAAATTCCTAACATCTTCAAAAGTAAGTAAAGGTGTATATTATTATTAGGTCGAAAGCTGATTACGATTTCTATATTAAAGCAGACAAATTTGCTTTAGGGAAAAATTACAAAAAACCCAGGTTAATCGGCGATGACATATGGAAATTTCAGAGGTTGCTAAGAAAGGTTGAATATTACAGTAACTGTAATAAATCTCAAATTTCCAAGCTCTATCTTAAATACATATTATTTAGGTACTACATGATGAGTGTTCATCTCGGGTTCAGTATTCCAATAAATGTCTTTGGCCCCGGACTATCTATAGCTCATAGAGGGACTATAGTTGTGAACAAAAATGCCAAGGTTGGGGAGAACTGCAGGATACATGCCTGTACCAATATAGGGTCTAATAGAAGTGGGGATTCAGCGCCGCAAATTGGAAACAATGTATATATCGGCCCAGGTGCCAAAATTTTTGGAGATATTATAATTGCCGATAATATTGCAATTGGGGCAAACTCGGTTGTAAATAAATCGTTTTATGAAAAAGATATTTCAATTGCGGGCGTCCCTGCTAAAAAGATAAATACAAAAGGAACATGTGATATTGTAGTCACAGCTACACAATTTATTAAAAATGAGATGAGGAAGCTTTAACATTTTATTTTAAAGCAGAATAAAGAAAAATACCCTCAACAGTAGCCTGAAATTTTTCCATTCTGATGCAAATATCTGGTTCCGCCAGACAACATATCCTGGCATATTGCCTGAAATAGAAGCGTGCTCGGTATTTCCATATCTTCCAATATTGATCCTGTTTCCATTATCTTCAGGCTCCTTTGAATAATCAGAATCTGGACGGCCGACATCAATACAGGGAGAAGTTACAAGGTCCCTTACCCATATTTTGCCGTTCCATCTTCCACCTGTTGATTTCAGATGATAATCATGTGAGCTCTGGTCTGCAAAAAGAGGATCTGCATGGATATCGCTTGTTGATCTGACATTCCTGTAATTTCCTGCTATATTACTGTAAAGGCAGTTATTCTCCAGTACAAAGGTGTGTGTTCCAGGCAGGTAATTGATAATTCCATATCCTGTTGCTCTTGGATTTTTTGTACGTTGCAGAGTATTTACAATAATATTATTACGGACAATTGTGGAATACCCTGTATCTTTAGGTGAAAAGTTTGTAGTATAACCTGTAGGATACATATGAATAATCGCGGCATGGTATGTGCCATCAAATACGTTATTTTCCACAAGAGTGTTGTAAAATCCACTTGTTATTATACCACCCACCCAATCTATGTTTGGATTCGTACCGGTGCTATAGAATACATTATGATGAATATGTACGTTCTCTGCCTCTTCTCTTGGGTAGGAACTACCAAAGCCTAATAGCCAGATTCCGGGTCCATAGGTGTTATAAATAGTGTTATTATACACTTCTATGTCGTTCATCACGCCTGTTGTTTTCTGGATCTGAATTCCTGGCCCGCCTGCGCTCCAGTGGTAGAAAGAATCTATTACATTGTCATGAAACTTCACGTGGTTTGAGTTCCATATTCTAAGGGCGCTGTTAGTCCTGCAAGTTATTGTGTTATTCCAGGCTTCTATGTTCTGGCAATCAATAGCATAAAGTCCGTCGTGTCCAAGCTTATAAACAGTATTATTATAAAACTGGATATCAGAACATCTCTCTGTCTTTAGTCCGTCTCCATGCCCATCATGCATGTACATAGAGTGAACCTTAATATTGCTGGAATTAAAGAAATGAATTAGATTGTGATATCCTTCTCCTCTCTTTTTCTCTTCGTTCTTGTCATGGTTTCCGTTGATTTCAAATCCTTTTATGGTGATATTCTGGTTTCCGGCACTGTCCATCTGTGTAATTAGAGGCTTATTCCTTGGCCAGTCCGCTTTATCTTTAAGTTCAACTATAGCTGTGGGATCTCCTTCCAGAACGGTGTCGCTTCCAATTAAAATACTGTCAGAGATGACATATGTATTGGGACCCTTCAGATGAACGGTTGTGAACTGAGGATTTTCTGCAACATATGCAAGAGCTCTGTTTATTTCTACCTGGTCGTTACTTCCATCACAATTAAAATCCCCACTCCCATCCGCAGCAACATAAACAGTTGTACTGGGGGATGTAATGTCAATGTAAAGGGCAGTTGCTCCTATTGCAATCAAAAAAATTAAAATCGCAAGGCAGATCCAGGTTTTTTTCCTGTTTTGCCATCTGTGTTTCAGATTTTTTCCGTTCATTTTTCATCCCTGTACTTTTTAGTTGTAAATCTCCAACTCTGTAGGAATTCTCTGAAATAAGGAAACTCAATTTATTTAAACTGAATTGCCTGATATTTTACTTCTTTATTTCAGAGCCTATTTAAGCTGATTAAGATAGGTCTTCTACAAAACCAAGTCTCCAGGTGTGAAAAAACTATCCACAGAAAGTATTATCTGTCAATCTGGGACAGATTAGCCTTTTTAATTTTAGGGTTTTATACTGTTAACTGGAGCAAACTTTACCAGTTTCTTTTCTTTAAAGTCTCTAGAAAACATAATTACAATATTTAATGACTACAGGCGTGTACAAAAAGCTTGTGTGCTTAAAATTTCTTAAATTGATTTGAGAATCGTTGAATAATTGAGGCTATTGAGATAATTAAATCCTCTAGTTGAAATCAGAACGAAAATCTCAATATGCTTAACTCAAAGAGACATGATAAGAAAAGTAGTTGCATATTGTAAAGGGATTCTGAATATAAAGAAGTTAAAAGTCACTAGCACATGGTTTCCGGTTAAAGCATAAGGAAAAATAATTTAAGTATTACTTCTTGATTAAAAGATACATCAAGAAAAGTTTAGAGGTTTTTAATCTAAATCTTCTTTAGATTTATTATACATTCAATCTAGAGCTCTTTCCCTGAAGCTTTAGACCTTCAGGTTTGTTCTATATTCAGTTTCGGGTGTTGTTTTTCGTTCTCAGCATCGCTACTGTAGAATGCTACATAGTCTGCGTTTTCGGTGTGTGTCTTGATCAGGAAACCCGTGTTTTCGTACTTTCCGCTGACATAATCTTTTACAAGCTCAGTTACATCAAGCTCATAATACCTGTTGTCAGGTAAAGTGTTGCCTTTTAAGGTGAGTGTAGCATAAGGAGTGTTACCCTGAAGAACACCGTTTTTGTCGTACCAGTCTCCTCCTGGTTGGATCCATAAAACATCGTTATCCCTACTATTCCAGGTTACATTCTCAGGGCTCCAGGCAGCAGCAGGTCTGTATACTTCCATAACTGTGTCTTTTGGTCTTTCCTTTCCATCTGGATAGAACCAGTAAAGAGAAAGGGTTGCACTGCTAATATTTTTAGCGTCACTGTACTTACTTAGGTCAAATAGAAGTAGCTCTCTGTATTTTCCTATTCCAGGTCTGTCTCCAAGGTCAATATATGACTTTTCTTTGTATGCAGTGTTAGGAGCAGCCTCTTTAAGACGGTTATCTGTTATGGAATCTGCTTCAATTCCAGTTTCGAATCCTTGTTCAAGTGCAGGCTCTATTACAGTAGTGTTATTAAAAGAAATTTCGGTAGCATTAATCTGATCATTGACCGTGGTTGCATTCTTTGTTTCCTGCTCAATAGAATCCGTTGGAATAGTGTCGTTTACCATAGTCTGACTCTCATCAGTTACGGATGTATCTTCTGCAAAGGAAATATTGGTTTCGACTTCCTGTTCAAGCATATTTTCCATTACAGCAGTCTTGTTAGTTGTAGTCTGGTTATCGTTCGATGTTAAATTTTCTGCAGCTATCCAATCAGTTTCTAGGGTCTGGTTTATCTGTGCGTAATTATCTTCTCCATCATTGAAGTCTCCACTCCAATTTCCTACAATGTATACCTCGGATACACCAGGAGTGCCTAACACAGTCGGCACAGTTGTTAAAATAAAGCATGTTACCAGGATTAGGGTTCCTAGCTGTTTTCTTAGCATGATATCACCTTTGGACTGGATTTTATAAGGAGTTAAGCGAAATCAAGTCAATTCGGTTTTGTGTGATTTAGTAGAGTGGACATGTTGTGCATAGAATCATCCCTCTCCAGTCACATTATAAAGATTAGTCACTGGAGGTGGTCGGGAGCTTGAAGTTTTGTTCTAAAATCCAAACATATTGCTAACCACAAGCCAGTATTTCTTCTGGTCAAAATATTCTATTTTAATCAGTCGGGGCTTTTACCAGGTTATCCTTTTTTCAAAATTTCCTACAATTTGGTTATTATTTCCTTGGGTTGATATACCTGATTTATCTGCTATTTTATATAATATCTTTGGTATTTAAGTGCCTAAATTTACACATTCGATATCTACACTTGATGATCTCTTAGTAAGATGCAGTTTTTCTAAAAGGCGAAAAGGCAGGGTTTCAGGACAATCATTATAATTAAGCAGACTTTTGTGGCGCACTTTTTTAATTTCCTTTTAACTATATCTATTCTCAGAGGAAACCCAAATTTCTGGACAGCAGTCTAATACCAAAAAGCCTTTAATTGTTGAGAATTTCTTATCCATGAAAACATTAATTAGGCTGAGGTAGGTATATCAAACTGCGCTCCGGGTGCACTCCGGGCACAACCATTATTTAATGTTAGACCGGTTAAATATAGAAAAAATAAGAAGAGGAGATACAAATAAAATCTCAAGAACGAAGGTTTTTGTGCCTGTATATTGCCTGTAAAAAACTCTTTAAGAGTGAATCCATAGTTTCAGGGATAGTTCATATTTAGGTGCGGAAACTGGACTCTGCTACTTTCAAAAAGGATGGGGGACATATTGTCTAGAATTACTAATAACATATTAAATTTTGTAACCTCAATTTCTCTGTTACTACTAGTTTATAGTCTCTTTATTCTTAAGGGAATTCGACCTGAAGGGTATACGGTCAATATCTATGAGCAGCTTCCTTTTAATTTTTACCTTACCTTGCTCCTTTGCTACCTTTTAGCTTGCGTTCTGCTCCTTGCATACCGAAAAATGAGTGCAGTCCTTATACTGTTTCTTGTTCATATCACAGTACTAATAGTTCCTCACATGCTTGGCTATGTTTCAATAGGCAGGGGAGAGGAATTATCATATATTGGGCTTGCAGGACAGAGTTCACTTTGTAATCTTTCAAGTTTCTATGACCTTTCTCCCACTGGTCCTCTGCTTGTTTCAGCTCTGGCTCAGATCTCAGGCTTGAAGACATCGGCACTCACTTACTTTTTGCCAGTGTTTTTTTCCATCCTGTTTATTACTGGAATGTTCCTGTTCTATCGGATTTTTATGAGTAGGGAAAAATTAGTCTCAGTAGCTTTTCTCTCCTCAATTATTCCTTATTTCGGGCATTTCCAAACATCGTCAGTTTCATATTACCTGACTTTTTGCCTCATACCTCTCTATCTGTTTTTGCTGAGAGGCGCGCTTTCGGACAAAGATAGGGCAAAGGCTGTTTGCCTTCTTTTTATGATGCCTTTGGTTTCTTTAGCTCACCCCTTTATTTTTGCATACCTGGTTTGTTTCTCCCTACTCCTTGCCTGCTCGAGCAAAGTATTGAAGTCCGGATTTATTCGTAATATCCTGAGTCTTAATTTTCGTTTCCCTGACGCCCTCAGTTCAGCGGGTAGAAAAGTCCCTGTATTTATCTTACTGACATTTATCTCAGGATTCCTACTCTGTGCGAAATGTGCTCCTCAATTCTTTGTTCAATTCTTTGATATCTTCATTTCTAACCCTATCTTGCGCGCTAAAACTCTAGTAGCTACAGGTCTTTCCACAGTACCAGGAATGGAAAACGGATTCCTTGAGTTTGTATATCTTTTAAACCTTTATTACGGCAAGTACTACATTCCTTTAATTTTTATTATAATCAATTCTGTAATAGTATGGCAGAATCGTAAAAGGTTTTGCCACCATTTTGTTCGCAGATATCCCCGCTTCCTTGCCCTCTACCTTGCAACCTTTTTCCTGGAGGTTGTTTTCCTTTTAGATCCCTTTATTCCTTACTCTCTAGATAGGTTCGCAAACCTGAGCTTCATTATTTTTGCTCAGATTCCTTTGCTGGGATATTCCCTTTACATCATTTTTCTTAGAAAAGGGCATACTCTTGGACTTGGTTCCGCAGTCCTGGTTCTTTGTCTGATCTGGACCCTGGGGTTTTTCACATGTTTCAACTCCCCGTATACAGGTGGAATTTCTGAAGCTGTTTCACAAAATGAGGCTGAAGGAATTCAGTGGTTGTCCGGGGTAAAAGAAAATTATCCATTTTTCGTGTTTTATGCAGGTAAGGATGGAAGCTCTCTACTACCAGGGGTTCCTAGCAGCGACACAAACCAGACATCTGAACTTACTGAGATTCTACAAAAACCCCTTTATACTTCAAAAAATAATGACTTCAATGACAGTATACCTGTAGAAAAATCAGCAGAATACGAGCCTTTCTATGTAGTGGAAACCTTCTTTTCAGAGGATTTACATGCTAGGGCGCAGAGTACTGATAAAGCACTAGCTTCCGGCGGCAAAAATTCCCTTAGGACTCAGAACGATTACTTTAGAAATAAGATTTATGATTCGCTTAATATAGAAATTTATAAGTATATCCCATGAATAACCTTTCCGGCTTGCCTGAGGGTCAGGTTTGAGGAAGGCAACTTGTGATTTTAAGGTAACTTATAGCTTTAGGCAACTTGCAGCTTTAGATTTTGTTTTCTATTTTTTAAGAGGAGACTTTCCATCTAAAGTTAGACTTTTTCTTTTATAAGTATGCTACAGAATTCTCTTTTATGTTTTCTTTAGTATTTTGCACGTGGTAAAGACAATTATAAGCAACCCGATAACTTCTGAGATAAAAACATTTGAAAGTCCGGGGATGTACGATCTAGTGAAAATTATCATAAGGTAATCAAGAAAACTTCCTGAAATTGTGTCTTTTGGAAATTCCCAGCCAAAAAGCGGCCAGAGAAATACTACTGGCTTATTCCATACTTGGTCTTCAAGAAGGTGGCAAAAAGAGGCTCCTGCAATTATCAGGAGTTCAGGCTTCCCCTTATTATATAAATAATACCCGGCAAGGATTAACAGAAGGCCAAAAAGTAGGGTATGGGCAAAAATCCGCCCGCTTCCTATAGTGTCAGCAAGGATTATTCTGCCAAGAGGTTTATCGATTAAATCTGGAAGGAGTGCCCCGATTACAATCCATGGAACGTTTACCAAGAAGTTTTTTTTTGAAGATAAACGGTTCAGGATATAAAAAGTCCCCAACGTGATCCCAATATGTCCTAAAATAAACATCAGATTAAAAATAGTTATTTGCTTATAATTATTTTTCGGCCGACCTGCCTGATGACCTGTCGGCGCACACTTTCAATTTATATTGAATTGATTTCAGGCCTGGCACTCTGCTACAAGCTTTTCTACCAGTTCCTGCCGGATCGCAGTTCTTCTATCTCCTCCGCATACCATACCTCGGACACCGATAATATCTGGCCCTATCCTTTCAAGCACAGGAAGATCCTCAAATTTCAGAGATCCAGCAATTGCGTTTTCAAGTCCGTACTGGTGTGCAAGGTCGGTAAATCTTTTAAGTTCTTCCTTGTCCATGAATTGAAAGGTAGATTTTCCGTCCTTAATTGCCGTATCAACCATAACCACATCTATCCCGGCTTCTGCGGCGATTGAAGGGAGCAGGAAAGGAGAAATCGAATTAATACGCTTGTAGTCCGAATACCCTGAGGCAACAACTTTCTTTGTAGGGTCATAATCCTTTACAGCTCGTGTTATTTTTGTGAGAAGCTCAAGGGCCTGGTCTTCAGTCTGGATATCGTAAAGACCAACTTTAATGTAATCTGCTCCTGCAACTGCTGCTCCAAAGGCTGCAAGGGAAGCAGTTCCTGGTTTATAATTAAAATCTCCTATGGTTGCGCTTATAGGCTGCCTGCCTTGTACAGCTTCTTTCACATCCCTTATTATCCACGGGAAGTTCGCACCAAGGGAACCTTCTTTCGGGTTTTTGACATCCACAATGTCTGCGCCGCCTCTGGAAGCAATTATTGCTTCCTCTCTATCGATTGGACTTACAAGCAGTTTCATAAAAATCCTCTAACTGGACATGGAATTGGAATCATACCATGAATATTTTTCTTTTTATACAATACCCTTTATTTTATATTTTTTTATAGGATGATGCAGTTATCGGATAAGTATGTTCCGAGTAATTCTAGTCATGGATATATTTAACCGTAGTGTAGTTCTTGCAAAGGGCGGAATCAGGGAAAAGTATCGTTCGGTTTCAGACTCGAGTACCGTATGTAACAGTTCGGACCCTGTGGATATCGTGGAACATCTACACCCCAGGGAAATCTATATCGCCGATCTTAACGTGCTTCAGGGCAAAGGTCACCTCGAAACGAATACTGATGTAATTCGCCAAGTAAGCTTAAGGGCAGATACAATGCTAGATTTTGGGGTTTCGTCTCTACAGGACATAGATAAGGCTCTTTCTATTGCAGGAACCGTTATAATAGGTACGGAAACAGGCACGCTTTCAGCAATAAAGGATTCAGCTTATAAGCATCCCGGAAGGATCAGTGTAAGCATTGATATAAAGCATGGTAAAGTCCTGAAAAAAGACCCTGAGCTTTCTGAGTTGCCCCTTGAAATTGTAAAACTATTAAATAATTTCCCCTTAAAAGACCTTATTTTCCTTGATCTTGACAGGGTCGGAACAGCCTCGGGCTTTGATCCTGAGTTCCTTCAAAAGCTTGTTGAGTGTTCAAGGCATAGTCTGTTGCTTGGAGGAGGAGTCAAGGATATGCATGACCTTTGTACTCTTGATAAGCTCGGGATAAAAGGAGCTTTGGTTGCAACTGCCATTCATTCGGGCTATGTCCCTTCAGCCGTGCTGAGTGCAGGGCTTAAACCGGATAACGAAAAATAATGAGTATATCAGAATGCTTTTTATTTCAGCCCTTATATGTCTTGTATGTAATCGAGTATCTTTGTATTCGATGGCAGATTTCACTTAAAATTAGAAACTAATGAGGTTTATAGTATGGCAAAGAAGGATACATCTGAAGAGAATATTGAGGAAAAAACTGAGGAGAAAAGTGGAGACGGATATGCGGAGATTAAGATGGGAGGGGGTTGGTACATGACAATATCCCTTGCACACAGTGACCGTTTTGAGAAAGAATACATTGAACTTGCAAAGGAACGGGGAGGCGTAAAAAGGTCAAGGTTCAATCTTAACCCCACCCATGTAAGGGTGTTAGGGGAAACCCTGATCAAATTTGCTGACGATAATGGGCTCTAACAGGTATTTTCCAGGGTGCAATTCTTAGACCCGATCAGTTCATCTGGTCAGTTCCTACTCAGGAACTCCAGTATTTTTTTCGTGACTTCCTTTTCTACGTATTTAGGAGAGCGGGAAGCATCGATTACAATAAAACGTTCGGGGTCTTCTATCGCAAGCCTGAGGAAAATTTCTCTGACTGCTCGTAAAAACTCTAATTTTTCGAACTTGCTTTGCTCTCCTCGTTTCCCACAGCGCTCAATTGAAACTTCGGGTTTGATGTCAAAGAGAAAGGTAAGATCCGGAACAATGGTCCAGCCCTGGTGCAAATTCTTTACCCATTCAAGAGGATTCTCAAAGCGGGTCTTCAGGGTTACGCCCTGGTAGGCATATCGGCTGTCAGAATAGCGGTCAGAAATCACAATTTTCCCGCTTTCAAGCGCAGGCTTTACAAGTTTTGCCAGATGTTCGGCGTGGTCAGCTGTAAAAAGGAAGAGTTCGGCAAGCTGGTCGGTATCTAACTGGATAGCTTTTTCCACGGTATTTCCAGTAAGAGTGCTTCTTGTCGGTTCCCTGGTAAAAACAGGCCTAAAAGCCTTTATTTCAGGATTCTTCTGAAGCTTTTTTGCAACCGTGCTTTTGCCCGAGCCATCAATGCCCTCAAGTGTGATCAATTTTCCTCTCATAAGTACCGTCTTCTCTCTTTAGAGACTTTTAGTCAAACGCGTTGTCTACATTTATACTCTATGGGCTTCCCGGACTCATGGTAAGGTTTCAATTCCATGTATAGCTGGCGAGACAGGAAGAAATCCAGGATTAAATAAGCATCTATTTATACAATATTAAAAATAACTTGGAGTAATGAATGTAATAGGAGTTATTACACGGGGCAAATACGGTCACCGCCTGATTGAGACTGTCAGGGAGTACAGTGATTTTTCAGTCTTGACTGCTGACCTACCTGAATTCGTGCCTGGATTTATTGAAGAGCCTGATGAATACTTAGAAGCTCTTGATTTCGATAGGCGTGTCTTCTCTGCCGAAATAATAATTACTTACTCTTTGCATCCGGATCTGACTTCTGCAATTGCAAAGCTTGCGGCAGAAGCTGGGGTGCGCTCCCTTATAGTTCCGGGTGGGCCATCCAGGGCTTCAATTCCCGAACTCAAAAAGATCTCTGAAGTATCTGGTATGGATATCGAGGTAGACGAGATCTGCTGCAGTCTTGAGCCCAATGCTTTCAACAGACCATTTGCGGATATCTTTGGGCTTCCTGTTTTGAAGGTAAGGACAAAAGACGGGAAAATTGCTGACGTCAAAGTAGTAAAAGGCGCTCCATGCGGGAGTACCTGGCACATGGCCAAAGAAATCGTTGGAACATCGGTAAAAGATGCACCTCCAAAAGCCGGACTGTTGATCCAGCATTATCCCTGCAGGGCGGCACGTGGTGAACTTGGGGGAATCCATGAGTCTGGGGAATTGCATAAACAGGCGTTTATAAGAGCCCTTGAAAATGAGGAGTGACTATATATTCTTTGGAAAAACATATTCTAAATATGACCTGAAAGTAGGATTCAACTTTTCGTTTTTGAAAAGCTCTTACTTTGTATCCTGCCTGGTCTCCAGTAACATTATGGGGGTGAATAAATTACTTCCCTAACTATCTCAGAAGATTCAGGGCCTGAAGATCTTGAGGCATTAGCAATTGCAGTACACTCAGTCATTGGACTTCCTACGACTATTCGCAGTCTAAAGCGAAAAGGACTTCGCCTGGAAAAAGGGAAAATTCTTGACAGAGATTACACAGGGCCTGTGCTGGAAAAAGTATTGAATATAAAAAAAGTTGTCCATGAAGTTCCTACAGAAGGTGTATACAGGGGAAAACATGTTGTTGTTGCTCCCATTCACTCAAAAGACGGGAAAGTTATTGCAGCTATTGGGGTTGTAGACATACTGGCTATTATAGATCTTCCCTCTGTTTTCCATGAATACGCATCGGTACTGCAAGAAGTTGAGGATGCAAAGAAATAGCTGACATATAAAAAGATATTTAGGTAATGAATTAAAAAAGGTGGTAATTGGAGGTTTTGTCGCGCTTACCTTTCTAGGTAAACTTTTTGTTCCTCCAATTAAGCTTCCGGTTTCAAACCTTAAGTTTTTCCGGGCTTTATTCTGGTTTTTGGTACAATTTTACTTTTTTCAGCAAAGCGCCATTCTTTGCATGGGGCTGCCTGAATACGGTATCATTGGATTTTTCAATTTCTCTTGCCTGTATTGCAAGCTGTGCAGCAGCTCCCATTATTTCGTGTCCAGCTGCGGCTGTCAGGCATACCTGATCGATTTCCTTTAACATAAAACATGCAGGGAAGTTAACCTGTGCTACTTTTTCAGCCATGTGAAGGGCTGCAAGAGCCTTTGCTTTTGCATAGGGGTTTGCAAAGCCTGCGTGTTCAACACATTTTTCTGGTTTTGCAAAAATATGTGGGAGCTCCAGTTCCTTTCCTGATTTTCCAGAAGCAACCTGGTCGGTTACTTTGTCAAGTTCTTCCTGAATGAGTCTAACAACACCACAAATGGATAGCACTTTCATTGCATCAGCATTGAAGGATGCCATCTCCACGGGGTCAAGGAACTCTCTCTTTGCTCCGATAAGGGGGTCTACAGGGAGAATAATATATCCGAAACCTTCCTGCTCAAGAGCTTCTCTGGCTTCTTTCTTTGTTGGGCCGTCAGAGACCACAATACAGGGGACGTCTTTCCATATTTCACGAGCTGCTTTGGGGCCCGGAGCTGCTGCGTTAGGGCTGATAATTACCACAAAGTCTGCGTTCCACTGCTTAAAACTTTCAGTGTCTGCAGCATCATCAGGACCCATCTTGGCACCTGTGCCAAATACACGTACTGTAATTCCCTCTCTTGCTGCAATTTCATCTTGGATCAGATTGATAACCTGGCTCATTCCCAGGTTGCCCATTTTTATAAAACCTATATTGACCATTTTTCTCAAAATCCTGTGTTAACCAATTTCTTCAATAATGGAATTCCTAAAGGGTTTATAATCCTTTTGGCAGCTTCGTTCTTTATCAATCTTCTTTTATAAATGTATCTGCTATTTATAATTATTATTCAGTAAGTTTTCTTGTTCCCCCGAAAAGTTTAAAAGGGATGCGATTTATTTCATTCAAAAACGTTGACATCAATGCTGTTGTTTTGTGGTTTTGTTTCACAGAACCTGTATTATAATTCGAAAACTTTATCTGTTGGTGGGCTTTTAATGTCAGGGCAAATATATTATATTAAGTTGCAGGGGTACCCCTGAAGAAAGTACACCAGGCAGCATGCCCTTTTTCGGGAGAATTCCCACTATATCTAGTAGTTATTCAGGTCCAGGTTTTGATTGAGTGAACTGTCCTACGCATAATAATTCTACTGAAAACAAAATGATTGTTTTTGATATGGATAGCACCCTTATAGACGCTGAGACCATCGATGAGCTCGCCAGGGCTGCAGGTATTGTAAGCAAAGTAGAGGAGATTACGAAGAAAGCGATGTATGGAGACTTTGATTTTGAGCAAGCACTTATCGAAAGGGTCAGGCTTCTTAAGGGACTTCCCCTCGAAACAGCCCTTGATGCGGTAAACCAGATCAATCTAATGCCTGGAGCAACAGAACTTATCCTCTATGTCAAAAGCAGAGGCTTTAAAACTGCAATGATTTCAGGTGGATTTACTATTTCTGCTGATATGATCGGTAAAGTGCTTAATATCGATTTCGTTGTTTCCAACGAACTGCTGGTGGAAGATGGCTGCCTTACAGGCAAAGTTGTCGGCCCCATCACACAGAGTGATTCCAAAGCAAAAGTGTTTGAGAAACTTGCCCGGCTCAATGGAGTGCCGCCAGAGCAATGTGTGGTTGTCGGGGATGGTGCAAATGATGCCTGTGTCTTTGAGAGGGCAGGTTTTGCTATAGCTTTCAATCCCAAGCCCATCCTGAGGGAATACGCGGACGTGGTCATAACAAAAAAAGATCTTAGAGCCGTTATCCCTATTCTTGAATCTCTTTCTTATCAGTGTTGTAATCAAGCACAGCATGTCGACATCGAACAATAGAACTACTAAAACGCCAGCTTTTTTGCTGGATCGGGAGGCACAATAAGAGATGCTAAAAGAACTGCAGAAAAAAAGGTCAGATTTGAAAGACATTTCTGAAGAATCCAAGGAAAAAAGGAATACTTTAAACGCAGAGGCAAGCGCCCTTGCTGCAAAGCGTAACGACCTGAACAAGAAGACAAAAGACCTTATCAACGAAGCCCAGGAGTTAAAAGTCCTCAGGGATGAAATTAATGAGAAGGTCAGCGAATATAAGAACAAGCGCGATGACACCAATGCTAAAGCAAACGATCTCTTTGCAAAAGCAGACTCCATCAGGAAGCAAAATAACCTGGGTGGCCCATCGATCAAATCCCTAAGAAAGGATATCGACCGCCTTGAATTTGCCCAGCAGACTGAAGTCCTGAGCACAAGCAAGGAAAGGGAACTTGTTGGCAAGATCACTCAGCTTCAAAAGCAGTATCAGGTCAAAAAAGTCCAGCTCGAGAGCAACCATGAACTGAAGGACATTCTGGATGATGCCCAGAAAATCCGAGATGAAGCTTCAGAGTACCATAACCAGCTAGCTGAGTATGCCAGGCAGGCTCAGGAATATCATGAGAAAATGATTACCGCTTTCAAAGAGGCTGACAGAACCAGAGCAGAGTCTGACATTGCTCACAGGGAATTTGTAAAAGCCCAGGAAGCAGCTGACGAACAGCACAAGGCTTTCATCAATGCTCAGAAGGAAATTCGGGAACTTGATAAAGAAATTTTCAAGCTCCGGAGAAAAGACAAAGAAGGGAAATCCCGCGTTGTCAAGTCCGAACTTCAGAAGGATGCCAAGTCTATCTTTGAGAAGTTCAAGGGCGGAGCAAAACTCACAACAGAAGACCTGATGACTCTTCAGAGGTCGGGTTTAGTCTAATTCATCTCACAAACAAAAATTTAGCTGAAAGGCTTCAATTTCCGTTGCAGGTATATTTCAACCTGCATCCCAATTTTTCGGGTTCGTTCCAATTATTTTGGACTATTGCTGATATTATTTATCAAATTGACTTGTTCTCTACTCAGTTATCATATTTAAGATAGCTCAGACTTCGTTAACTATTGTTTTTTATTTAATAACAGAAATTAACGAGCAGAACTGAAAGTTAAAGGAACAGAATTATAACTTCACAGGATTTATGCGTTTGAACTGAAAACAATAACAATAAAACGTTAAATGTTTAAGGTGTAAATTTTAACCATTATGTCTAGTGTATAGACTTTATAAATATAGAAGGTAAGTTCTATTTAATAAATTTACTATCTGAATTTAAAATGAACAACACTCACAATCCAAACGTAGAAATGGCTTGAATTTTAAGGCAGCTTCTAAGACCACAAAAACAATAAGTTTAAATTTAGTTTTTTCAATTTTAAACATCTCATCATAACAAGCATATGCTTCGAATATTTTAAATATTTCACTTTCTTTTAAACAAAAAACATATTATGTTTAAAAGTAAAATAGATTTAGAAGACTGAAAAAGGTAATTACCTATGAATTGGGAAGAAGATAGTATAGAGCTCGAGTCAGATGAGACAATAGAGCAGCCCAAGTCACTAGAAAATATTTTCAGCAATTTTATACAGGAGTCCGATAATGTTTTTTATGAGCTTTCAATCGCATACCAGGTGATTGTATCAAAAGATTTCGCAGGAAAAAATATTGATCAGTCCAGCGATTATACAATATACGAGCCAGTAAATGCCGGCAACTACTATTTTAAAGACATTCCAATGTCTGATATTAAAAAGTTTAAAAGAAACTATCCAGATTTTTTAATGGAAATTTTTCACGGAAAACTAATTCAGTTGTGGAATAATTGCATAGTTGATATATTCACATTTTTAGTGTATTCTTATTTCTCTGATAAAAGAATGTTTACACAACTTGGCACTAAGTATCAGGTAAAATTGGATTTCACATTAAAAAAAGAAGATCTCATTTCTCAAATTCCACAAATAGTCATAAGTGAATTTAAATCTAAAAATGGAGCGATGGATAAAACAAATATTATTAAAAACACTTTGAATTCAAACAATATTGACAAAAAGCATTTCAAAGAAATTCATAAGAATATATTAATACGAAATGCCATCCAACACAATAATAGTATAATTAGTGAAAAGCTCCCAAAAACACTTGAGAATGATCAAAAGGCTGAATTAATATACATGTGTGATTCTAACGGAAAATCAGTTTGTTGTAGATGCAATGAAAAAATAATGTTAAGTTTTTTTGAAATCGAGGCATTTATAAGCGCAATGCAAGCAGTAATTAACGGATGGAGAGACGCGGAGGTAAAAAATGAATCCTACAGAAAAAATTACAATTTCAATGAAGGTAATAAAGATACCTGAGAAGGGGAGTCGGGCAATTTTAAAAAGTGGTGATACCACTAAGGATTTCGCTTTCATCGAGGGTGAAGGCAATGTTGATTATATCTGCGGCAACTCTACGTGTGGGAACGTAATTTGTAGAAATGTATTCGAGGGTCAGATAAAAGATATTGTTTTTCTGTGCCCGAGGTGCAACAAATATAATGAGATAGTGTAAAGTGCTGGGTAAACCAGTAGCTCAATAGTCTTTGCATTGCTCTAAGTGCCTGTAATCTTACCGGGATGACTCGGCTTTCCGTCCTTGGAAATTGTGGGCGTATACTACATCGTTCTTATTCACGGTTTACTCTAAAACTCTCAATAATTGTTCGCAACTTATTCTGAAAGACTCAGGTACTTCTCCCTGAATTCGGGGTTTCTCATAAGGCAGCATTCTGCATTATATGTGGGGTCTTCCCTGATTTTTTTCCAGACCTCGCTTATTTTGTCTTTGTGGATATTTCCATAAGGGATCGGGATACAGGCACAAGGGAGAATATTTCCTTCTGGGGTAATATGAAGCCATTTCCTTCCTGCCATACAGCCTGTGGTCTTCATGACCTGCGGAATAGGAAATACCCTAGGCCCTTCTCTTTCCTTAGCTCTGGAAACGAAATTATCAAATTTTCTCAGGTCTTTTGGGGTCATAATTTCGGAGGCGTGGTCCATCCATCTGCCAGTCGGGACTATTTCGTAGAAGGAAAGTTCATGGACTCCAAGCTCTGACGCAAGGGCGTACAGTTCTTCAAGCTCATTCACATTGTCCCTTGAAAGAACAACATATATATTTACAAGCAGCCCTGCCTTAAGTCCGTTTTTGACGGCTTCAACCGCGCTTTTAAATACTCCTTTCCTGCCCCTTACATAATCGTGTTTATCTTCATACGCGTTGTCAAAGCTGACAGTAAGGGAATAAAGGCCTGCTTCTTTCAGGCGGATAGCTCGATCTTCGGTCAGCCCTACCCCAGAGGTGAACATGCCTGTGATGGCTTTTTGAGGGTCCACATACCTTATTAGATCTTCTAAGCCAGGATAGGTCAGTGGCTCGCCTCCGTCAAAGATCACATAGGTTGTGCCCATTTCAAGCACTTGATCAATTGTGGATTTTACAGTGTCGGGAGCAAGCTTATTCCTATTTTTCGTATCAGGTAGAGCACAGTGAATACAATTATTTGGGCATTCTTCAGTTATGGAAATAGTTACCTGGTCTGGAGTCATTTTTCCCAGGATGGAATAAAACTGGCTTTTTACCAGGCGGTCAAAACCCGGGCTTGGCACAGGGGGCATCCAGGTTGAACAGATGAGCCTTTCAGCCTCGATTTTTGCAGGTTTTTCACCTTCAAAAAGTGAGAGGGTTTTCTCAAGATTTTTTCTCATAAGGATGGATGCAGCCCCACTGGTCTTCATCCTCATGTATCCGTCTTCGATCTCAGTATAAACTCTGAGAAGGGGACTTTTATAAAAATCATATTGCATACTTTTGCCTGCACCTACATTTAACAATAATATTCGATCAGTTCTGTTCTTTTCGCTCTTTTAAGTTTTAGTTTACTTGTTCCTGAGGAATGCTCTGCACTTTAAAATTGCAGAGGGTTTTTTCTTTAACATAAACGCGAAAACCTGCATTGCCTGTTCAACTGAACTTCCATGAATAAATGAGAGATCCTGCTTTTCAAAGACTTTTGCCATTTCATCGATTTCTCTATCCGTCATTTTCCTGAGAGTCTCAAGTCCTATCCTGCCAATGTAGTGCTCAACCTTAAACTCCTTTTCCCAGTTTTTCCGGTACTCTAACAGGGCAGATTTTGAAACATCTCCTTTTCTTACGGCATCAGAAGCCACATCTCCGCATATCTGGCCTGCCCTCATTGCATAGCCTATTCCTGACTGGCCTGCTGCCCCACCAACAACCATTATCCCGTCGGTTATGTACTCATTGGGAATTGTTACTATAGGGTCTCCACCAGAAAGTTTTCTTACAACTTCAAGCTCTTCGAGCCCTTTAAGCTTTTTGAAATTTTCAACCCAGACATTAAGGTAGGGCATTACGTCAGTTCCGCATCTGCGTACATAGGCTCCGACTGCAGCATTATCGCCTCCTCTTGGGGCGTATGTAGTTTTCCAGCCAGGAGCGTGGTTCCCTACATAATACTCAAACATTTTCGATTTCCCAAGTCCAGGACTTCTGACATCCAGTTCAATTCCCCAGGCAATATCTTCAGGGTGTTTCATTGTTTTCAAGCCTAGAAGGGAAGCCAATTTTGAATTTATGCCGTCGGAGATAATAATCAGTTTAGAGGTAAATGCCCCTGCAGAAGTGCTGACAGTAAATTTCTCTCCTTCCTTTTGGATATTCTGAACTGTTACTCCTTTTTGAAGGTCTACGCCGATTTTAATTATTTTCTTCGCATAAAACCTGTCAAACGCCGTTTTATCAATGGCGTATCCGGGTGTTTCGACCTTTACTGTTCTTCCTGAAGGGGAAATTATCTTCATGCCTTTGAGATAATGCACCACGTAAGAAGGGTCTGCCTTTTCTCCACATTTATCGAGCATTCCCTTAAAAAAAGAATTTGCAGGATGGGGAGGATGCCCGATTTCCTCTTTTTTTTCCAGTAAAAGAACTGAAGACCCCTTTTCACAGGCATTCCTTGCAGCCATCAGCCCTGCAGGAGATGCCCCTATTACAATAATATCTGCATCCATTTTTTCTCTACCTTTTTACCAGAGAATGGAAGTGTAAGCTCCCGCGTAAATACAGAGCGCCACATCAAAGATCATTGACCCAAACATAATTGCTCTATAATTTGAACCATTAACAAAGAGCGCCCCGCCTCTCTCAGGGGTGGGATTTTTGATGAAATCTAAACACTGTGCAAGCATCCAGAGTCCTGATGCAAGGGCTCCTGCAAAGTATACAGGCCCAAGCTGAGCTGACCAGCCTATGATCACGGAGGCAATAACTCCCACAATCCACCAGAAGGTAACGAATCGCGCAGTAAAGGGAATTCCAAAGGTCACAGGCATTGTAGGGGCACCTTTCAGTCTATCCCCTTCTACATCTCTGGAAACTCCTCCAAGGGTAAAGGCCCAATCCGTAACGCAAATCATTAGTCCGAAACAGATAGCTGACAAGGGGAGAATTACCCCGTCATTGCCTTTCAGGATTCCTGCAGGGTCAAAGGCAAGCCAGACGCCGATAGGTACGAGTCCATAAGAGATACCAACAGGTAAAAAACTCAGGAAAGTATTCCTTTTTGCAAAGCTTGAATAAATTGTGATAGTTGCAGCCGCAATAATAAGAACAATGAGAGACTCGGGGTTCAGATAAATGGCTGCTGCGCCCGCGACTGCTAATAAAAAGAGGGCATAGGTAAGCGCAGATTTCTTTGATACAGTAGATGAGGGCAAAGGGCGGTCAGGTAGGTTGATAGTATCAATATCGATATCGCAGCAGTCATTGAAAACATAAGAACTTGTGATGGCTGCAAAGCCGCCTATTACTGCAATCAGGAAGGGAAAAAATTCAGGGAGCCCCCCGGTCGCCAAATAAGAAGCAAGGATTGCACTCGAGGCAGGTAGGGTAAGGTCCATGTAGTAGAGTTCGGGTCTCAACAGCCGTAGATATGGACTGAGTTCCCCGATTCTTGCTGTAAGGGACAATAGTTTCACCTAGACTTTTCTGGTTTGTATGGAAGTTTTCTATTAGAGTTCGTACTTTGTACTGCTCTTTCCCTGTTTAGGGTTCTTTACAGATAAATTCTATAAAGGCTGCATCTCAAAAACGTTTCCTTTTTAACTTTTTGGGCTAAGTTTTAATTCTAAGTAACTCTGAAGCACTTACAAGGTATCAGGCGCTGTTAATGAGCACCTTAGAACTTATTCTTTTTTCCAGTCTTCCCTGTATATCAGTTTTGCTTTTTTACTTATCTCTTCGATCAAAGGATGCCTGAACTCCTTCTCGCAGACAAAAGTGAATTCAGCTTGTGGATTCAGGTCTATTAGTTTAAGAGTGTTTGAAAGAGCGGTATCGAGGGCTTCATAATCTGGAGATTTTGGGACTTCAGCATTGAAAGGATATACTTCTTCCATTTCGGCAGGAAATGCTCCAAAAGGTGCTTTGAAGGTAAGAACCTGGTCGTAATCTTTCTCTCCATTTATCTTGCCTGTCCGAATAATAACCGAGCCTTGCAGGCTGAACCTGTCCAGCCTTTTTCCAAAACGCAGGACTTCAGGGCGGGAAGCAGATTCGGGCCCGCAGTAGAAGAAAGTATTTTTTGTAGCCGGATCAAACTGTTCGAGCCAGGGAGAATGGGTGTAAAGCTCTTTCAATCCATCAAGAAGTCTCGGGTGGGCACGGCAGCGCTGCTCTACAAGTTCAAGCAGTTTTCCATCTTTTATGCACTGTTTAATCAGCCTGATTTCAGCAAAAGTCGCATAAAGATTATGCCTTCCCAGAAGTTCTTCCCTATTATCGGCTTTTTTCAATTCGTCTGCGCTGTACCTTGAACAGATTGGACAGGAACAGGGCAGGTAATTCATTTTTTCAATGTGGTAAGTCCCGTTTACAGTAATGTAGCGCCCATCCTTGGCATAAAGGGCATAGGCTGCCGAATCAAAAAGGTCACAGCCGAGAGCTACGGCAAGGGCGAACATCATAGGATGTCCTGCTCCAAAAAGGTGCACCGGAGAAGCTGGAGAAAGCCCTTTTTTAGATGCAGCGATTACATCAACAAGTTCGGTATAACGGTAAGCCTCCATGAGCGGGACAACGGCTCCAAGAGGGTAAACTTCAAAATTGAGGTCTTTGAGGTGAGAGGCAGCTTTTTCTCTTAGTTCAGGATAAGTCGAACCCTGAACCGGTCCTGCAAGCAGCTGCTCACCCTGGATAAACTTGCGGGCTGCTACAAGCCGTTCGACTGTGGTTGCAAGCTCCTCTTCAGCCCTCCTATAATGAACATCAGGAGGCGTAGGGATATCCAGCGGGACAATAATATCGCTTCCTATCTTTTGCTGGAACCCAAGGATTTCTTCATTTGTAACTTCCACGGATCCGTATACAGAAAGCTGGAAGGAACCTGAATCTGTCATTATGGGCCCGTCAAAGTCTAGGAGCCCATGTAGCCCTTTCTCAAGGGCAGCACTTTTCAGTTCTTCCTTACGGTAGATAATATAGGAATTGGTAATCAGGATCTCTGCCCCGAAGTTTCGCATTTCTTTCGGGGGAATAAGCTGAATATTTGGATTGATTACAGGCATGACAGTAGGTGTTTCAACAGTCCCATGGGGAGTCCTGAGCCTTCCTATCCTGCCGCCTGCGTCCTTATCGAGAATTTCAAATTTTGCTGACATGCCGGGGGTATAGATGCCTATCAGATATATTTATCTTTGGGAACCTGTGAGAAGCTAGGGTAAACTCTGGTGAATACCTGAGCTTCCCTCCAATCTCAAACGAAAACTAAATTACCTGTATCATGGAGATTTATTTTTCCCGGTTTTCTCCCGGTTTTTTACCTTTTTTGTCTTTTTTGCCTTTTTTTTGCTTTTTCTTACTTTCAATCTTCTTTTGCTCGCGGCATGGCTATAATTTCCCGAACCTGAAGGGAAAAGAAATCTCCGCTATGGGCTGGCCTGAGTACAAGAGCTACATCGGCCCCCCATCTTGTGCCTCCTATCGCTATAATCTCAGTGTTGTCGGAAACAGGGATATGACCTGAATCAGCTGCCATGATTGCAACTTCAATGGCTACCTTGAAGCCTTTTCCAAAAAGAGACCTGAGAGCATCCGAAATCACTTCAACTCTGGAATATCCTCCGAATTTTTTTGTAATTGAGCGTTCAACTCCTGAGAATATATGAGATTGAGTGGTTATTACTGCCCCAAGTTCTTCAAGCTTCTTTTTATATTCTTCTTCCACTTCCCATTTGCCCTTTTCCTTCTGCCCATACTGATGACTTATTCCAACAACTTTTATGTTGCTACCCTTTACTGCCTCTGCCATTTTTAATGCGGTTTTTCCGCTAGTGCTTGCTACTACAATATGAGATATTTGAAGCTCTTTTGCCCTTCTTACAGCTGCTTTAACAACGGTTTCCGTATTTGACTCTCCTACATCATCAAAATAGAGAATAGATTTTTCCATGATTTTTCTCCTCCTGTTTCTGGATTTTTCATTCTATAAGCGCTTTTTTACGATTTAGCCTGTCTATTATATCTTTCCCATATTTGCTGTTTCTAAAGAACCAGGTTTCTGTCGTCAAATATCTGTCAGGCATCCACTCTCACATGTTCTTTTTCCTAAAATCAATACATTCTTTGTTCTTTGATTTGTTAAATTTTGAACAACTATTCTGGAAACTCAATTCTTCATTTTCATGATTCTTCTCTTTACTGAAGAAATATGAAAAGTTATTATATCTTCTTTATCTCAATTATTTTTCCTTGTCAGGAGAAAGGCTATATATAATAATTGATTCTCATTTTATCAAAAGGGGATATAGTAATTGGGAACTCGAGTTCATTGTATACTTTACACAAATGTAAGTGCAGAAAGTAGAATAAACTCTGACTGCTGAGAAACTTGTTTATCTAAGATTAGGTAAGATATAATCATAGGGGTTGTATTTGCTGAGGTGGTTATTTGTCAAATACAGATTATGATAACAATGATGTGAAGATTATTACCAAACCTGTCCAATCAAAAAATCCTATTTTGATTGAAGGTTTTCCCGGAATCGGGCTTGTAGGGAATATTGCAAGTCAGCATATGATAGAAGAATTGAAAATGGAATACATTGGTTCTATTGATTCAAGGTATTTCCCCTCAATTGCAGTACTTTATGAGGGACTTATAAATATGCCTGTAAGAGTTTACGAGAACGTAGAGCACAACTTGATTATTGTGATCTCCGATATTCCTATCAGTCACACTGTTTCCTATGATGTTAGTAATGCTCTGGTGGATTGGGCTGAGTCTATCAATGTAAGAGAAATTGCTTCCATTGCAGGAATTGCCATAATGGACGGTGGGAATAAAGTTTTTGGGGCAGCCACCACTCCAGAGATGCTGGATAAGATCAAGAGTAAGGTAGAGGTTTTCCAGATGGGGACAATCTCAGGGATTTCGGGTAGCGTAATGGCTGAATGTCTGCTGCGTGGAATTCCCGCATTTAGCCTGCTTGGTGCGACCAGAACTCAGAATCCTGACCCTAGGGCCGCTTCTGCTGTTATTGAAGTTTTAAATGAGCTCTATGGGCTTTCAATAAGTACAGCGCGGCTTATAGAGCAGGCTGAACGCATAGAAATCGAACTCCAAAGGCTTGCTGAAGATGTTCAGTCTGCAGAGCAGAAAGGAGAAGTAAAGAAGGAGTTCCCAATGTACGGGTGATCCCATGGAGTACATAGTATTAACAGGAATTGCTGATTCTCTTATCGAAGTCCTAAAAAAACATTATCTTAGAACTCTTGAGATTCGGAATCCTCAAAACTTCATAGGAGTACTTGGGCTCAATGCAGGAGATAGCGTCCTTCTAACTTCTACTAGCCTTCAGGATCTCACGGAGGGGACTTCAGGTCTCGTAGCAAAGGTTGTACAGAAGCAAATTTCGGTCCACTCTATTGTCAGTTCGAGCAATGTCTATATTGAAGAACGAGAAGCTATGTCAGTGCGCATTCAGCTTGAATGTAAGTGTATGGCAAGGGTGAGAAATGTTATTTCAAACGAGCTTGGGAAACCAGTTCGGGTAGATGCCAGGGAAATTTCCTGCTATGAGGCTAGATAACTATCTTATCATTATATTTTTAGCAGTTTACAATAATCTGCTTAATCCTGAAATAAAAAAGAAGGTTTCAGAATGCTGGTAATTTCCAGCATTCCTATGTTTGTACTTTAAATATCTTTACATTTCTTCAGGCATTTCGCCGCCAGGACCTGCTCCAGGACCTGCTCCTCCCATACTGGATGAGGCAATTACATCATCAATCCTGAGAACCATGATTGCGGCTTCGGTCGCTGCATTGATTGCCTGAGTCTTGATCCTGAGAGGTTCGACAACATTGTTCTCAAACATGTCCTCGACCTTGCCTGTGTAAACGTTGAGTCCTGCACGCTTGTTGCCCTTCTCGTGCTGGGAGCGCATCTCCACAAGCATGTCAATCGGGTCAAGTCCTGCATTTTCTGCAAGGGTGCTCGGAATAACCTCAAGAGACTCGGCGAATTTCATTACAGCAAGCTGCTCTCTGCCTTTAAGGGTTGCTGCATATTCTTTAAGCCTGAGGGAAAGTTCGATTTCAGGTGAGCCGCCGCCCACAACAATCTTCTGGTCTTCAAGAGCAACACCAACCACTCTAAGAGCGTCTTCGAGTGCTCTTTCGAGTCCTTCTACTACATGCTCGGTCCCGCCGCGCAGAAGAATTGAGGTGGTTTTGCTGTCCTTGCAGCCTGTAACAAAGGTCATCCTCGAGCCAGTAACGTCTTTTTCTTCGACAAGTCCGGCATAGCCAAGGTCTGATTCCTCGATTTCATCAATGCTAGTGATAATTCTGGCACCAGTTGCGCGGGAAAGTTTATCCATGTCGCTCTTCTTCACCCTGCGCATGCCAAAGATTCCTGCTTTTGTCATGTAGTACTGGGCAAGGTCATCAATTCCCTTCTGGCAGAAGACAACATTTGCGCCTGTATTTATGACCTTATCCACGATTTCCTTGAGCATCGCTTCTTCCTGGTCTAAGAAGAGCTGCATCTGGTCAGGAGTGGTGATTTTTATCTCGGCTTTGGTCTCGGTCTTTTTGAGCTCTATAGGCACGCTTAAGAGTAGGACTTTTGCGTTTTCTACGACCTCTGGCATGCCTGTGTGGACACGTTCTTTATCGACAATTACCCCATCGATGATTTTTGAGTCCTTGATGCTTCCGCCGGGTCTTTTCTCTATCTTGATGTCCTCAATGTCTACAGTTATCTCCCCATCTTCGCTTCTCTCAGCAACTGACTTTACGGCTTTGACTGCAAGCCTGGAAAGCTGGTCCTTGTTAGCCTCTGCGCCTTTTCCAGTAATGGCTGTGGCTGCAATTTTCTCGAGGGTTTCAACATCCTCGGGAGCTGCACTGATAGTGATGGTGTCAATTATTTTTGTAGCCTGATCTGCTGCAAGTCTGTAACCATTTGCAATTACTGTTGGGTGGATTCCGCTCTCCAGCAGGTCTTCTGCTTTTGTCAAAAATTCTCCAGCAAGTACGGCTGCTGTTGTGGTTCCGTCCCCGACTTCGGCATCCTGGGTTTTGGCGACTTCCACGATCATCTTTGCACCTGGGTGCTCGATGTCCATTTCTTTGAGGATGGTTGCTCCGTCGTTGGTGATAACAACATCACCCATGGAGTCTACAAGCATCTTGTCCATACCCTTGGGCCCAAGAGTAGTCCTTACCGCTTCAGCAACCGCCTTTGCGGCCATAATATTGTTGTGCTGGGCATCGGAACCATGAGTTCTCTTGCTGCCTTCCCTTAAAATAAAGATCGGTTGTGCTGCCAAGCTTCAATCACCTTTTATAATATGAATTTCTATAAATTTTATTAATTGTATTCCTGAGCACGTTTACCTTTGTGCGTAATTTCCTATTCTTAATGCAAGCACTTCTATATAAGAATTTCTCTGGAGCTCAGGTTATCAAATTTGAAAAAAAGGGATCAATTGAATCTTCCAATGCTTTTTAGGATTATTTTTTCAGGTTCATTAAGTCCAGAACTTCAGACTCAGGATTTAGGGATTGTCTATTTTTATAAATATTAAGGAAAATTACAAAGTTGCATTAGAAATAGAGGGCATCTTTCGGACAAGCACTCACACAGCGTCCGCATTTGATACAATCAGGTTTTGTGTCGTCCTCACGGACTTTGAGCTGCATGGGGCAGACTTTATCGCATTTGCTGCAGTTAATGCATTTTTCTTTTGCGAGTTTCAGAGGATATTTCTTTCCACCAAGCAAGCGTTGAGCTGTTCCCATTGGACAAAAGAAACACCAGGTTCTTGGGCTCAGGTAGGTGCCCAGAAGCACCGAAATTGTGGTTGTGACCAGACACATAGTGACAAACACCATTCCGATTTTCTCGAAAGTATTGAGGCTCCCAAGGATACCCGCTATCCTGTATCCCATAAAACCCATTAGCAGGAAAAAGATCGGCAGACGGATCCAGAGGCTCCGGAGCACATCAGGTATCTTTCTTTTCTTTGAGATTTTGCTGACCCAGAAATCAACGAAACTTCCCCTGGGACAGAGATTTCCGCAGAACCATCGGCCTCTGAAAGGACTGCTCAGGAAAATTGTTGCAAAAATCAGTAGCATGAAGTACCCGAGTGCCGGATACCAGAGCCCTCCTATGGAAACGATAAGAACCAGAATTCCCAGGTAAGGCGTTATTTTAAGCAAACTTAATCAACCTCCATTTTCCCATTTTTCAAGTTCCTGTCCAAGTCGGTCAGCCCAGGAATTAACTACATCCATTATAATATTCTTTATTTTAGCCCTTGAGTTGACCTTATACTTGAAGACGTAACCTCCCCCATCTAGGTTCTGCTGCGACCTTTGCAGAATCTCTTTCTCATATAGTTTTTTGACGGAGCGCTGGACTGTGGAGATATCCAACTTCAGGGCTTTCGAAAGGTAATCGGTGTCAACCCATTGCTCTTCTTCATTTAAGATATGCTTCATAACGTTCAGGTCTGCTTTTGTAAGATTAAGAGCGCACTTGATTACATCTTCGATTTCGAACTCTTTACAGGCAAAATCTATAATCTCAATCCCTCCATATCGCTACAGTACTGTAATATTTTACAATAGTATATATACGATATCAAGTACCGCATATCCCGGCAAAAAATAAGAAGTACTGTATTTTTGATTAGTGTTCTCTAACCTTGCCAGCATGCAAAAAACTAAATTACATTCCAAAGGCTGTCTGTGCAATTGTATTTTCGATTTCCTTTCTCAGTTCTTCCGGAATTCCTCTTATTCCAACGTCAAGGAACCCCCGTACAATCATACCCACTGCTTCATCTTCAGTAAGCCCTCTAGCCATCAGGTACTCCACCTGGTCTTTTGCAATTTTCCCTACGGCTGCTTCGTGAGTAAGTTCGATATCTTCTACGTTTGCTTCAAGGATTGGGATTGCAAGCTGACTTCCTTTATCGGTAAGGACAAGCCCTTTGCATTCAAGGTGCCCTTTTGCTCCCTTTGCATTGCCTATCATCTCCCCTCTTGCAATTATTCTTCCGCCGATTGTGATTGTTCTTGAAATCAGTTCTGCTTTCGTATCTGGGGAATTGAAAATCGCTCTGCTTCCGAGATCCAGTTCAGAGCCTGAATGAGCAATAGCTATAGTATTTAACCTGGTCACTGCTCCTTCCCCTTCGAGCTTGACAGTTGGGTACATCTGGACGGAACGGACAGGTTTCAGGCAAATGTAATTGCTTACGTAGGTTCCTCCTTCTTCCACATGAACCACTGTTCTCGGGCGAACTCCTATCTGTTCGGCCCAGTTATGGATCATTGTGAAATTCAGGGTGGCGCCTTTTTTTACGTACATCTCGGAAATTCCCAGGTGCAGACCTTCTTCCACGCCTTTTTTAGCCGTGCAGCCTGTGATAATATCAAGGCTGGCGCCTTCTTCGACTATTACAATGTTATGCACAGTCTGGAAGACCTTATTACTACCAAGCAAAAGACAGGTCTGAACTGGCAGGGCCGATTTTTTGCCTGCAGGCGCCCGGATAAAGTATCCATCCGCGTTTTCAAGATAAGTTTTTGCTGTGTATTTGTCGGTATCAACAGCTACAAGCTTCCAGGAGTATTCTTTGAGCCATTCATACTTTTTTAGGGCTTTCTGCGTGGACATAAGTTCTACATTTTTGTCTCTCAGGGAAGAATGCGAAACTGCATTATCAAGCACCAGCAGACTTCCCGACCGGCCTTCTTCGCTAGGCACCACTCCTACCTGGAGCAGGGTTCTTTTGCTGTCCTCGTCAAGGGTCTTGAGGTCTTCAATAGGTTTGCTAACCTTGGAACCTTCCTCGAACTTTTCTAGCTCAAAGTCCTCTCCAAAAGCTGCTTTTTTCTTGGCTGCACTTTCAGCCTGTTTTTTAAGGTTCACTTGGTCAGTCTGCATTTTATGCACTCCTCGTACCCTCTACTCTTTATTTCTTCTAGCATTTTCAGGGGATTTCCTGAACACATAATTGTTCCGTTGCAGAGGATATATCCTCTGTCTGCCTTTATATAATCCAGAATCTGGCCTGTGTGAGTGATTATTAAGGCTGATTTACCTTTCTCGCAGCTTTCACCGGGGCAGTTCAACCCTTCTTCAAGCAGTCCCTTTATTGTCATTCCTACCTGCTCTATGCTCACAAGGTCTACTCCGGATTCTGGCTCATCAAGCAGGTAAAGGTTAGGGTTCTGGACTGCAAGCTGCAGAAGTTCTGAACGTTTGATTTCTCCTCCCGAAAATCCCACATTCACATCTCTGTCCAGGAAACGTTTCATATCAAGATTCTCGGCAAGGACTTCTGGGTCTCTTTGTCCTTTCGATAATACTTTTACTAGGTCCCTCAGTTTAATTCCGGACATATCTGGGGGACGCTGCATCATAATTCCCAATCCGAGTCGGGCTCGCTCATCCACAGACAGACCTATAATGTCTTCCCCATTAAACAGAATCCTGCCTTTTACAACCCTGTATTCGCTGAACCCCATGATTGTTCTCATTAGAGCTGACTTTCCGGCTCCATTTGGACCAAAAAGCACATTAGTATACCCTTTTTTGACTTCGAGGTTCACGTCATGAAGCAAAGTTTTTCCGTTGACCTCAACAGTTAGGTCCTCTATTTCCAGCATCAACATTTTCTCCCTTTCATTTCATTTTAGATATGGTTTCCTTCTACTTTTCCATACCTAGAAAAGTTAGTGATTGAAAACGTGTTTATTCGAAATGCATTTATATGATAGGAAAAACATCAAAAGTCGGAAAATTCAGGTATCTTTAGTTCCGGTACTTTTTCCCAATTCTTATTATTTCCCACCAAACACTTTATTCTTTTAGAGGGCATTCTATTTCTAATTATACATTCGCTGCTCATTTTATGCATTTGTTTAAAGTATGGCGCTAAATACAGATCGTTTTAAAAACCCAAACTTTTTAAATGTCGGATTTCAGTTCAGGACTAAACGCAAAAAATTGTGAAAATAAACTCTTTAATTTCCTATACTGAAAAAGATAATATCTAATTTTTATTTTCAATTCTAGAGAATAAATAAGTTAAATTAGGCAAACAAACTAGTTAGGAAAAACTAATCTTCCAGATGAAGATTAACTATCTCAGATCCAGCTTCAGGCCGACTTCAATTTCTACGAACGTCTCTGGAAAAATTTCTTTTATCTTTTCTCTGTGTGAGGTACAATGTCCTGCTGCTATAAGTTCCATCCCTCTCAGCCTTTCAAACTCCGAATTGTCATGAAGCCCTCCGAGAACTCCCTTTACTTTCCCGCAGCGGGTGACAGTATCCAGAATTGCGGCAAGTCCGGGGTGAGCACAGCCTGTAAGCACGTAACATCCATTTCCTGTGTCCAGAACCAATGCCTGCTCCTTTACTTTATCTCCTAATTCCCCTGTACTTCTGATACCCCGAGAGATTTTTATAGGCTCTTTTATTTCAATAAGAGTCGCTCTTTTCTCAATTTCTTTTTTCAGATTCTCTGAAAAAGAAGCAGGAACATAGACTTCAAGCCTGGGATTTGCCTGAAGAATTTCAGGAAGACCTCCTATATGATCCCAGTGCTGGTGAGAGATTACAAGCTTTCTGATACCTGCGGGATCAATATTAAGCTTCCTCATATTTCTAAGGAGGAGACCTCCATCCCATCCGGTGTCGAAAAGAATGGTTTCATGATTAGTTTCAACAAGAGCTGCAAAACCCCAGCTTGCTGTGAAATCCTGATTGGCTTTGTTGTCGTAGATAACAGTAAGCCTGAACATGGGTTCCTCAGATTTCTGTCATGGTCCGGTATTCCATAACAGTAGAAACAGGATTCGTGTTGATCTTAATTCCAGTCTCTTCAAGAGCACAGATACCGTTAATACCTCCTACGATTGCAATTCCGAACTTACCGGTTTCAACAGGTGCTCCAAGTAAGGTTTGATCAATCTCTCCAGGAGGGAAACAGCCTCCAAGACCTACTTTTTCTGCAATTTTGATAATTTCTCCAGCTCTTTCATAAGCCGAGGAATTGATCTGCCGGACATTGGCAAGAATCCTGCCTTCCCCTTTTTCGAGCGCGTCAAGGACAGAAGTAGTCTTTCTGCTCATGAAAATCTGTATGGGATCAATTGAGGTTCCGCTGTAGGAAATCAAATCTAAAAAGCGTGCAGGTTTTCGTTTTTCTATCTGGAGAATCCCGCCGTAGGCAGGTTCCACAGGGATGCCTGCTTTGAGAAGGAGTCCATCAAAAGCAACACTGCATACCGTGGCTATTCCGATTTTCCCAGGAGGCAGGGAAACTAGTTCCTCATCTTCTTCAATTATCCTTACTCTTGGGCTTATCATATACCCTTCGTGTGCGGTATACGAGATAAGGTCAATAACAGTCTCTAAATCGTCTTTATCAAAGTATGAAACATTTACAGGAACTACTCCGTCATTAGTTTCGGGATTATATGTAGTTCTGAACGCCATTTCTTCTATACGGGATATTACAAAACCAAAGCGGTCCCCAATGAGGGCATCGCTCATCTCCATTTCCCCAAGCTCGGTAAGTGTACGCCCTGCATACCCATGTTTGCATGTGAAACCTCTTTCATCCAGGATCCTCAGATGGTAGCGGACAGCCCGCTCTCCTATATCATAGCCCCGGTTATTAAGTTCATCAGCTATTGCCCGGGCACCTATAGGTTTATCACTTTCGTGAATTACCCTCATGATTTCAATGAGTTTTCGCTCAATTTGCGGATCCATCATGTTTAACACCGTTCATGTTTAACACCGTTATACTTTATGATAAAAATGAAGCACTTGTGAGTGTGGTATATTCCATAATTTTTGGCAAAACCTGTTTTCTTTAGGCTTGCCAAGACGGATTTAGTCGTTAATTATATTCATTATAGTAAATCTTTTCGTAATTAATATAATTTGTCTCGGCAGAGTTGCGGCTCTGCAGCCCGAGTCCCGTCTCGGTAGGTCGGAGCCCTTTTCGCTCCGCTCAAGAGGGCTAATTTACCCGAATTTCTTTTTAGATCGCGAAGCAGGCGTGATCACAAACTTTTGAGAAAAGTTTGATCAAAACCGAAAACTCTGGAAGCTGCGTGATCGCAAACTTTTTCAAAAAAAGTTTGATCAAAAACAGTGTAACGTTTGGATTTGAAAGCCTTATCCCCCAAACCCTATCAGGCGTGATCAACCGGCGCAACGGTTGCGGTGCAGGGTTGTGGGACTATTTTTTTTGCTACTGTTTTCAAATGCAGTTATGGGGAGTTTGTTTTGAATTCTCTGTTCGAATTGGGTTTGAAGGCTAGTTTACGGAGATATTTGTTACTTTGGGACTGAGGCTTTTTCTGCTCTTATGACCATTTGCAGGCCTTCCTGCATGAGTTCTTCGGCTCTTTCTTGCTTTTTTGCTTCGGCAAAGATTCGGAATATCGGTTCTGTGCCTGAAGGACGAATTAGGACCCAGCCATCTTCGTACCAGATTTTGACTCCGTCGATTGTATCCATTTTAAGCCCAATGCCTGAAGTTTCATATTTTACTCTTTCCATTGTAGCTTGCGTATTTACAGAGGGAATTTTGGTTTTTGCGTTGAAATATTGAGGTACATTCTTAGCAAGCTCGGAAAGTTTGTGGCCGTTAGCCAGGATTTCAAGGATTTTAGCACAGGCCATTGCTCCGTCCCTGCAATACTGATGTTTGGGGAAAATAAGGCCTCCATTACCTTCGCCTCCGAAGACTGCATTTACTTCCATCATTTTTCGGGCGACATTAATGGAGCCGACTGCAGTCCAGTAAAGTTCAACGCCAGCATCTTTTGCTACATCAGCCATGCGCTGCGAAGAGCTAACAGGAGTCACTATAGGTCCTTTTTCGCGTTCAAGCATATATTTTGCCATCATAGCAAGCAGAACTTCTTCATTCAGGAATTCGCCATTTTCATCCATAAAAACAATTCTATCTGCATCCCCATCGTGAGCTGCTCCTAGATCAGCCCCGGTGACTTTTACAAGTTTGGAGAGCTCTGTTAAGGCATCGGGCGTGGGTTCTGGGTTTCGCCAGGGAAAAGTCCCATCTGGTTGAGCTCCGAGAGTAAGTACATTGCAGCCCAGTTCTCTGAGCAGGAAAGGAAGCGTGAGCGAGCCTGCTCCGCAACCTGTATCAACAACTACTTTGAGTCTGCGGTTGCGGATAGTTTCGGCATCTACCGAATTGATAACGTTTCTGATATAGTAATCATTGGCTCCGGGGTCGGTTCTGAAACTGCCGGTTTTTTCCCAGGATACAATGGAATATTTTCCTGAATAGTAAATATTTTCGATTTCTTTTTCTCCGTCTCTGGGAAATTCCGTGCCATCCTCAGCAATTAATTTGATTCCGTTATATTGCCTCGGGTTATGGGATGCGGTAATAACAATCCCTGCATCGGCATAATCACGCACATAAAGTTGAATAGAGGGAGTAGGAAGGGTTCCCACGTCAATTACATTCAGACCTGTTGAAAGAGCTCCAGCAATTGCAGCAGATTTCAGCATCTGGCCTGATATTCGGGTATCACAGCCTATAGCAACTGTGCCTTTCGAACCCATATATGTGCCAAGACTCCTGGCTAAGTTGACTGCCAGTTCCGGATTAATATATTCATTGGCGATGCCACGTACACCATTAGTTCCGAATAATGCCATTTAAGGTCTCCATCTTTATGATCTAATTATAATTTGGGTGAGAATTATGCGATGTAGGTAAAATTTTCTTTTATTAGAGTTATTATTCCTAAATAAGGCTCTAATACAAAACAAGGCTCTAGTAATAAAAACACTACAGGTATAAAAACATTTCAAAGATCTCAAAAGCCGCTATTTGAGAAAACTCTCTAGTTAGAAATAGTATTCATTATGATATATCCACAATCCCTCTCCCACTTACTTTACAGTTGCGACTATAGGACTGGCAAATAACATATATCTTATTAACTAAATCCGTTACTAATGGCTGCTGAAAAGATAGAACTGATAAAGGAGGCTATAAAGGCCAGAGAAAGTGCAGTTGTTGCATTTTCAGGAGGAGTAGATAGTACAACTCTTGCAGCTCTTGCTTTTGAGGTACTTGGAGAGAAAACTCTTGCTGTAACTATTGACTCCCCGCTTTTTCCAAGGAAGCAACTTGAAATGGCTATCGAGACCGCCTGTGAGATTGGAATTCAGCACAAAATTCTCTCTTTCTCCCAGTTGAGCCTTCCTTATTTTTCTGCAAACACACTAAATAGGTGTTATTTCTGTAAAAAAGCTCTGCTTGATACCCTTCTGAATTTTGCAGGAAAAGCGGGATATGCTGTTGTACTTGAGGGCACAAATTCCTCCGAAATACATGGGGAAAACCGTCCAGGATACAGGGCAGTTCAGGAAGCCAAAGAAAAGGTTTTTTCTCCTTTTGTGGAGTTTCATGTGACAAAAGATGAAATAAGGACTATAGCTTCCGAGCTTTCTCTTTCCGCTGCGAGCAGGCCGGCTGCAGCCTGTCTTGCTACACGTTTTCCTTATGGGCAGCCAATAACTGCCGAGGCTCTCAAGAAAATTGAAAAAGCCGAAGAATTTCTCTTTTCCCTGGGATTTTCCCAGTTTAGGGTCAGGATACATGAAAATCTCGCCCGGATAGAAATAACTCAGGAAGAAATTGAAGATGCTTTTCAAAAAAGAGATATAATTTCACAGCATTTTAAATCCCTGGGTTTTGACTACGTAACCCTTGACCTTGAGGGGTTTCGGAGCGGAAGTATGGACGAACCTTATTTGGGGAAAAAAGATAATCTAGAAAAGCGATAATATGATTTTAAGAAAATTTATTAGGTTAAAATTTATTAGGTTAATTGAAATATGAAAACCTTTAGAAGTCAATCTGAGAAAATGAAAATAAAAACCTCTAGAAGCTTTATAGAAAAGCAGATTATCAAACATTTCTAACTATCAAACAACTATCAAACTCTTTATTGAAAAACATGACCGAAATTTTAATTCGAAAAGCCGGAAAACCAGACCTTCAGGCAATCCAGAGACTTCTCTCAACTTACTTTCTTGATATGGAAGGGCTCAAAGCCGAAGATTTCATTCTGGCCGAAATAAATGGACAGATTAGAGGATGCGCTGCCTTTATAAAATCCAAGTACCAGGGTAAAGAGTTTCTGGAAATTCACTCCATTGCGGTCCATCCAAACTTCAGGGGAAAAGGAATCGGCACTAGGCTTGTTAAGTATCTCCTGACAACAACCGGTGAGCTGACCTACGACTTGTATGTTAGAACGGCTGCACCTCGTTTTTTTGAGAAACTTAATTTTGAAAAAATCGAGAACTCCGAAAAATTACTGCTCTGGGAAGACTGCAAGAAGTGTGAACATTTTGAGAATTGTACACAATATGCGATGAAGTATTCTTGCAATTCGTAATACATTGACTTATTCATAACACATTGACTTATTCATAATACATTGATTTATTGAGCTCGGAACTTCCGCTAATTTCTCATTTTCCGGACTACACCTAATATGCAAAATTTTCAGATCCAAATCCGGTATCTATTGGTTCTAAAATTCAAGGTAAAACAAGTTTTAACAGGATTTGTTAGACGAAAAACTATTTACGCAAAAGCACAAAGAGACAACTTATGCTCACCCTTGGAATAGTAAACACTTATGATAAGATCAAAGTTCTCGACGCTCACTACCGTGCAATTGCAAGAGCTGCTCCAATCTGCTACGCTTTTGGGTTTCACCTTGCCCTTTATGATTTTCCTTTCAAGCTGACTGCAGAAGAACTGGTAGCTTATGTAATGGAAAAAACTACAATAGGAGAATCAGGAAGTTATCTTAAAATTCTCTATGAAAAAAATCACTTATCGGTATCCGATCTTCCAAAAAAAGGATTTCCGTCTCAGTTTGGCGAAATAGTGATTACTACCTCAAAACCTGACCCAAAAAGACAGGTTACGCCCGTAAAAATCGCTGAGGAAGCTCTCAGGAGCCGCTCATTTTTGTTCCTTATAGGACTCGGGCATAAAGGGCTTCCAAAAGAGCTTTTTGAGAGAGGGAAATATCATCTTGACATTACCTGCAAGGGACTTTCTTTTGAGACCTGTACTGCAATAGGGGCGATTCCTGCCTATCTCTCTGGGCTTATGGCAAACCTTGAAACTAAATAGTAAATGGTTTACGTAAATTCTGGGCTTGAAAACAGGGTTCATTTCAATTGCTTGTTCAAAAATTTAGTTTAATTAAAAATTTTTCAAGCCAATTTAAAAGATATTCCGGAACCAATATATATTAAGATTGACAATCAATACTTGTTGTGGGTAAGAACAACGCTGTTGCGCTGTCGTGGGTGTTTGGCCCAAAGTATGTAGAATTCTGGCCTCATTGAGGTTTTAATCAGGAAGATTGAAGGTTCTAACCTTAATGCAGAGACTTGTCCTCAAGGATTATAGAGAATAGTGTTGGTTAAATTTTTGAGGGGTTTGGAGTTCTGACCTGTACTCAATGCCGCATCCTAAAAGGCCAGGAACTTTACCCCGGATTGCAGGATTCTCACATCCAGAAGGACTACTCTATCCCACATGTAAGCGCAGTTTTTGAAGAGACAGGAGGAAAATTATGAGTGAATTAAAGCAAGAATACAGAAAAAGAAAAGAATGTGAATGTAAGCGCCAGGAAAACGGTTATCACGCTGTTGTTAAAGGGCGTACTGACAACCTGGACTCAGATGATTTAGACCTTTACCGCTTTATGATAGGCGGAATGCAGGGGAAATAACCTGCACAACCTTTTTTTATTTCTCATTCCTAAAAAAGAAGCATGTACGATGTATATGCGGTCCGTGAAGATTTTCCTGTTCTAAAAGAAGTCGTGTATCTTGACAGTACAGCAACTACTCAGACACCAAAACCTGCAGTTGAAGCTATGGTGGAGTACTTTTACAGGTATGCTGGCAATCACGGGAGAGGAGCACACCGTCTAGCAAGGGAAGCTACAAATCGCTATGAAGACGCAAGGGAAAACATTGCACGTTTTCTAAATGCAGAGCCTTCAAAGACCGTTTTTATGAAAAATACTACTGAGGGAATCAATCTTATCGCAAACAGTTATCCCTGGGAGGCTGGAGACCATATTATTACAACCCTGCTCGAGCACCATTCGAATCTCTTGCCCTGGCTGCGCCTGCAGAAAAAAGGGGTAAATGTTACAGTTGTAAGTCCAGATAGCAAAGGCAAAATCGATATCTCTTCAATAGAGAAAGCCTTTACTGAGAAAACCAAGCTGATTGCCATAACTCAGGTTTCAAATGTCTTCGGTTCAGTCCAGGATGTAAAAAATATCACGAGACTTGCTCACAGACGCGGCATAAAAGTTCTGATCGATGGGGCTCAGTCTGCAGGGCATATGCCGGTCAGCCTTAAAGACCTGAAATGTGATTTTTTTGCAACTGCCGGACATAAAGGCTTGCTTGGACCGCAGGGCACTGGAGTACTCTATATTAAAGAACCGGATGTGCTTGACAGTGCCTCTGTGGGAGGAGGCACGGTTTCGGATGTTGAGGGGTACACTTACGTGCTTGAACCGTCCCCTGCCTGTTTTGAAGCTGGTACTCCAAATATTCCTGGAGTTATAGGATTAGGAAGAGCAGTTGAATATGTGGAGAAAGTAGGGGTTTCGGAAATCGAGGCACATGAAATAAAGTTGTCCAGAGAAGCTGCAAAACGGCTTTCCGAACTCGAGCATGTGGAGGTCTACGGGCCTGAAGATCGAGTAGGAATAGTACCATTTAATGTAAAAGGGCTTCATGCCCACGATGTTGCCCTGATCCTTGACCAGACCAGGAAAATCTGTGTCAGGAGCGGGCATCACTGCGCAATCCCAATTACTCGCTTCCTGAAGGTGGACAGCACCGTAAGAGCCTCTTTTGCGTTATATAATACTGAAGAAGAAGTAGACATACTGGTAAATGCAGTTGACGGGCTCAAGGCACTTGTTTCTTAACCTCAAACTTTTTCAAAAAAAGTTTGATCAAAAACGCAAACCTTTTTAGAAAAGGTTTGATCGAAAACGGTGTAACGTTTGGATTTAAAAGCCTTGTCCTCAAACCCTATCCGGCGTGATCAACCGGCGCAACGGTTGCGGTGCAAAGTCGTGGCTCAAAGTTTATGCGCAGGCGAGCTAATTTACGGAACAAAATATTTACTTTTTTACGTTTTTCTGTTTTCCGTGGTTTCTTCTTACTGTGAGGTTAGTGGAGGGTCTGAGGTAGTTTGCTTTAGAATGTCTGAGGTTTTGTTTAGGGTTATAGTTTTGAATCAATAGTACGAGCTTTTTTACAGGTTTTTTAATTGATTTGATTTCTAGTATATAAAGGGTTAATTTTTTACATTGCAAGTAACTTGATTGAGTTTTTAGGTAAACTAACTTTTTGTCTTTAGAACGAGTATTAGGTTAAACAAAACAGGAACGGCAGCTGAGTTTTTAATGACCTTAACATTAAAGTTTCGTAGGAGGGATGTGTAACATAGAAAGATTTTATAGGAAGTTTGTCTTATATGACCTAAGGAAAAACCTTAAGGCGAGAGTATGGATGAAGCAAAAGAAACACTAGCAAAAAAGAAATTTGTTTCAGGGTTATTTGGGAAAAAAAGTGATTCTAGCTCTATAGCAGAGATTATGAAAAAGGCAAGAGGTTATTTTGATAAGCCTTTGAGGACTCTGCCAGCTTATGATCCAGAAAAAGAGGAGCCTCTTGTAGATTTTGTGGTGCCTGACGGGCTAAAAGAAATCGAGAGGTATTGGCTCCAGGAACCTTATTCTTTTGTATCGATCCTGGAGGACCGCAGAGCAACATACTACAAACTCATTGAACCTTCACTCACGAGGTTTGAGAAAGAGCTTCTTGAAAGAATCTATGAAGACTTTCAAGATATTCTGGTTCTTGGTTCTACAAATTCGAGATCAGAAAAAGATGCGTTCCTTGTGGATAGAGCTCTGTTTCTTCTTGAACGTTATAAGGCTGACATTTCAAAAGCAGCACTTCTAAAAATCATGTACTATCTTAGAAGAAATTTGATGGGCTACGAAAAAATCAATCCACTCCTGTATGATCCTTATATAGAAGATATTTCATGCGATGGAGTGGGAATTCCTCTCTACATTTATCATACAAGGCATCTCAATATTGAGAGTAATATCTTTTTTGAAGAAGAGGAACTTGATGCACTTGTAATCAAAATGTGTCAGTTGAACAATAAACATGTTTCTGTAAGCCAGCCAATAGTGGACGCGACAATTCTGGATGGCTCAAGACTCCAGGCGGTTTTGGGGAGAGAAATCACTCCAAGAGGCAGTTCTTTTACTGTCCGTAAGTTCAGGAAAGATCCAATGACTCCCATTGACCTGCTCAGATACAAGACATGCGACCTTGATATGCTCGTGTATTTCTGGCTGGCTATTGAAAACGGCTATAACATGCTTTTTGCAGGAGGGACAGCTTCAGGAAAAACCTCTATACTGAATGCTACTTCCCTGTTTATGCCTTCAACAGCCAAGATAGTTTCTATCGAAGATACAAGGGAACTGTTACTTCACCACAATAATTGGGTTTCCGGAGTTTCAAGAGAAGGTTTTGCAGCTGACTCCTCAGGAGAAATTACCATGTACGACCTTTTGAGAGCTGCTCTCAGGCAGCGCCCAGACTATATCATTGTGGGTGAAGTGAGAGGCAGTGAAGCCCTTACTCTTTTTCAGGCAATGTCAACAGGGCATGCAACAAGCTCAACAATGCACGCAGGAGATGTGCAGACCGTTATAAACAGGCTCACGCATGAGCCAATAAATGTACCTCACGTCATGCTGCAATCTCTGAATGTGCTCTGTATTCAGGAGCAGGTGTACATTGATGATAAAAGAGTTAGGAGAACCCGGAGTCTTGTTGAAGTCCTTAATGTTGACCCTGAAACAGGAGATCTTGGCATAAATGAGCTTTTTAACTGGGAACCTTCAGGGGATTATTTCATCAAGGTCGGAGATTCCCACGCTTTACAGGAGATTATGCATGTAAGAGGCTGGGATTTCGGTCAGTTGAGAAATGAGGTAGACAATAGGAGAAGAATCCTGGATTATATGTATGAAAATGGCATAAGGAATTATATCCAGGTGTCTGTTGTAGTCCAGGCATACCAGAACTATCCCAAGATGGTTATGGAAGCTATAGAAAACGATACCCTGCAGGGTATGATACAGGATATAGCTGCTTGAGGGGGGAACATGACTTATACTGTTCTGGATGATCTGGCATACAGATTTTATGGGGACTTCTTTTATAAAAATAAAGGAAGCTTTCAGGATTTACAGGTAAAAATACGCCATTCCCATATTCCCATGCCAGTAGATCAATACCTGGCTTCGGCTTTTATGTACTCAGTAGTTGTAGGAATTGTCGGAGGAGTTTTTGGCTTATGGCTGGGGCTGAAAACCTTTGGGGATCCGGTTTCCCGGCTCAGCCTGTTTGTGGAGCCTACACGTGCCGATATTGCAGGCGAATATGTGTATCCTCTTGCGATTTTAGCTGGTCTTGTAATGTTTCTTGCAGGTTTTTTTGCCGTGTTTCTCGTGACATATATTTATCCATATTTCCAGGCAAATAACCGGCAAGCTTCTATCGATAAATCTATGTTACCGGCAATAACTTACATGTATGCCCTGACAAAAGGAGGTATGTCGATTTATGACGTATTCCGGTCTTTGAGCAGGCATGCGTATATATTTGGCGCAACAGCGGAGGAAATCTCATATGTTGTACGAGATGTGGATTACCTAGGAAAGGATTTCATAAGTGCCCTTAAAGCTGCCAAGGAGCGCACCCCTTCTGAGGTTTTTAAGGATTTTGTTGACGGATTAATTATTGTCTCAAGCAGTGGAATCATAACCGAGTATATAAAAAACAAGTCCGAACAGTATCAGGGCATGGCTGAGCTTGCGAATAAGAACCTGTTACAGAGGCTTGATGTGCTTGCCGAGATCTACGTGACCGCCCTGGTTGCAGGTCCTCTTTTCATAATGGTAACCCTTGTTGTGCTGCAGTTTTTCAGGCCGGCATCAGCTCAGATTCTTTACATGCTTATTTATGTAATATTGCCTCTTGCAACCCTGCTTTATTTAGTACTTCTCGATACTGTGGGAGAACTTTCCATTGATCCGAAAAAGGGTGATGTTCGCAGTTTTTTGATAAATCTTTCCGATATTCCAGAGCTTGAATCCGGGCTTACTGTAGAAATTGAGCAAAAAAGGAAAAAAAAGTACATGCTGTACAGGGGACTTCACAATCTCAAAGACCTGATTCTCAATCCTTACAGGACTATTCGGGACGAGCCGAGATATACATTTTTCTTTGGAGTTCCGCTTGGGCTGTATTATCTTACCAAACTTCCAAAAGACCTTAAACATAAGCTCTATTCTAGCTTTCATAATCTGAATATAAGTTTTGACCATGTCAGTGATAGTGCTATAAAACTGGTTACTGCTGTTGATGACTATTTTGTTATCTTTATTGTCGTTGCTCTGATTCCGTTTATTATTTTTTATGAACTCAAGGCATGGCGGATGCGCAAAATTGACGAGCAAATGCCTGATTTCTTGAAAAGCCTCTCCAGTATGAATGAATCCGGGATTATGCTTGCAAACTCGTTAAAAATAATAGCCGAATCTAAAATGGGAGTCCTCACTAAAGAACTTAAAAAGTTGAAGGAAGACCTTTCCTGGGGTACTCCCACATCAAGAGCTCTTATGAAGCTTGAAAAGAGTATCAGAACCGCTTCTTCAAGCCGGATTCTTCACATTCTCGTAAAAGCAAACAAGTCTACAAGTGACCTTAAAAGCGTACTCTCGATTACTGCCAAACAGGTTAGAAACGACGAAGACATGAAAAAAGAGCGATCATCCGCAATGGTGGTCTATGTTGTCACGATCTACGTATCCTTCTTTGTCTTCCTGTTTATAGTCTATGTCCTGGCTACAAACTTCTTCCCGCAAACCGCTTCTTTCTCAACTTCTTCACAGGGAATGGGCGGAATCGGCGGATATTTCAATATAGAAGAATACAGCATGCTCATGTTCCACTCAGCCCTGGTACAGGCTTTCACTTCCGGAATTGTCGCCGGAAAGATGGGACAGGGCTCTGCGTACCTGGGCTTGAAGTACAGTGTAAGCATGGTAATAATAACTTACGTGGTTTTCACCATGTTTATTTGAGCTGTGTACTCTGAGTTGTGGAGAGAAGTTGAGAGGGCGACTGGAAAAACCCTCAATTTCCCTTTTTAGCCTCCTCAATAAAAGCAAAGACTACAATCTCAGCCGATACCTGTATTTTTTCCTTTTCCAGAAATGGGTTCTGAGGCTAACTATTGATTCTATTCTCAGGGACTGAATTACGTTTTTTCGTTCTCTCTTTTCCCGCGCCTTTGCCCGGCTGGAGCCAGGCGGCTTTGATTAAATAATGATAGAATCTCTAACTGCGCTGAAAAAATCGAAAATCAAATATCAACTCTTTAAAAGTGGGCGCCCTGAAAGCAAAAGTTTCTATATTTATGCCTGCAAAGCCGCCACCGATAAGTCATCGTTTTCAAAACAGTATCCACGGAGATCATAAATCGAAACTAAAATTAACTGATCTGGATATTCCAGTAAAGATAGCATATGTGAAAAGCAATCTTAATTCCTAGATTCTAAAAATTTTGCCTCATTAAAGCCTTCGAAAATTAAAAGTAATTCTGTAAAAGTCCGCGCCGAAGAGACAATGAAAAGATTTCGGAAAAAAGCAAGCTGAATAAAAGAAAGAGGAAAAGCACCTTAAACAGGTGCTTATGTTGATTAGGATTTAGGTTTTTTCACCATCTGTTCCTTCTATTTTTGTAATGAATCTTACATTCTTGTCACAGATGAGCTGATTGGTTGTTTCATCAGTCACTTTGATACTGATAATCTTACCTTTGTCAACAGGATCATTTATACCGACCGCTATGAATTCACCAGCACTAAGAGTACCAGTAGTAACATTTTTATCATCATAGTCAAAATACTTAGTGCCATCAAACATCGTAATATTTGATTTTGCAAAATCAATTTCGTCTCCACCAAGGTGCTCGATTATTACACCCGTGTCAGTTGGTTTTATATTGAGGTTCGCCTGTGGTGCAGATTTAGTAGTTCCCTGACTAAAGACAGAAGATCCGATTGCGGCGGCAAGGATGACGGTTATTGCAACCATCAGGATGACACCGATAACCGGAGAAACTGCTTTCTCATCTTTTCTAAATAATTTCTTAAAATCCATATATTTCTCCCCCATGTTAAGCGTATTCGGACAGGATATCTGTCGAATTACTTTTAACACCCAATATTACATAGTTAAATAATCCATAATTTTAATTTCATATCATACATTTCTTCTTTTGTGTATAAGTTTTTGCTGAATTTGTTAAAGAGTTAGTTGTATCATCTTAGTTTCTTCATTCAGCAAGATGACTATTAGCATTTCTAGTTTAATAACTTTTCTCAGACAGATTTGACGATTTTTAATAAAAACACTTTATAAAGTTATAAGATTAAATTTTATAGAGTTCTGAGTCATATGAAGAAAAACGAAGATGAAAAAACTTGGGTAAAAATAGATTAAGAAAAAAAGAAGAAAAGCATTTGATTGAGGTGCTTAAAATGTATTTAGAACTTTACATCCTTGTCGCAATGATCTGATAAGTATCACAAAATTAACTGTACAGGTTTCACCCGTTTTCTTGGGCAGTTAAACGTATTCGGGCAGAATCTTTCGGATTCTTTTTACTCCCAAAATAAATGCTAATCAATTTAGCGTTAACTTCATACTTCACATTTATTCTTTTTTATTTAAGTATTACCTAATTTATTAAAGAATTAATAGATTCAACTTACTTCTTTTGTTTTTCAAGATGACTATTGACTTTATCGACTTTACAATTTTAATCAAACAGTCAGGTTAATATCTGATTAGAGATAATTTAGAGAGTTGAGGGGTTAATTTTTAGTAGGTGATTTTGTCATGGAGGGTAAAAAGCGCAGGGCACTTGGCCAGAATTGCCATGCAGTCTCAGAGGTATATGGGCAACTACTTATGATGAGTATAGTCGTTTTAGCATTTTCTACAATTGCTCTGACTGTATTTTCCGACGGGGGAGTTGTGAAGCCGGAACACATTCCACATACTGACCTGAGTGAAAAAATCGATACAGGTTCCGATACTATTCAGATTGTGCACAGTGGGGGAGAAGTTATCGATCTTGACGAAATCAAAGTTATACTTTATGTCCAAAGTCCAAATCAGCCTGAGTCCAAGCAGCAGATTTTCGATATGTCCGACCCTCTAATAGCTAAAGATCCCTCAATAGTTAAACTCTTGGACCCTAAGGGGAATCCTAAGGATATATTCACTGTCACTCTTGGAGATTGTATTGTAATTTACACTAACAGTGGTAAGCTCCAAGAGGGAAATAGAATAAACCTTGAGAACGAGGATCTCGTAAGTATGTTCATTGTTGACATACCGTCCCAGCAGGTGATCCAGAAAGCAGTACTTCAGGGAGGTCCCTGGAAACTTTCTTACTGGATTACTCCACACCCTTATGGGAGTGTTTACAGCAGTACCAGTGGATGGCTGCCTACAGAGTCGGTTGCCGGGATTAATGATACATATCTTACAAAATCTAATATTACAAAAGACAATTTGACTTATGAAGATTACACTTTTGGAATAGATGCAGATGAGATGGGCATTCCAAATTCATTTAACACTTTTTTAAGGATAATTTACCAGATTCACGACTGCAGCCCGGACACTCTAAAACTTGAAGTGTCTACTGGTTCTGAATGGATAATGATAGCTCCTCTGACGGATTCCACGCCACCCATAACTCTTTCAGAAAATTATAAATCTATCCAAGATTGTGTAAACGACAACGGGGGCCCATTTGAGACCACTGGTGCGACCACTTATGATATAACTCAATATGTGAAAACTAAGGACGATCTGGAAAAACTCAAGGTCAGGTTTTCATTTCTGGGGAACGCAGCGTCAGAAAACAAAATTGGCTGTGTAGACTTTGTGGGGATCCACGTGGAACCTAAGATATAAAGCTAGGAGACTAAGGCACGGGGGCTGAAAAAATGCAAAAGAGTAATCGAGACAAAACTGGATCAGAAATATTTTTTTTTCCCCATTCGGAATCTGCAACAGCAACTGTTATTGGGGCAGTATTACTGCTGGGAATCATATTTTCAATATTAACTTTCACATGCGTATTCTATATCCCTGAGTGGAAAAGCGATGCTGAATATTCCCATATGGGTGATATATGTGAGGATATGGCAGAAGTTAAGTCAAAAATCGATATGATGTCAATTGTCCTTGCTTCAAGCCCCAATTCCTCTTCCCCTAATTCTCCATACCCTAGTTCTTCAGTTCCTCCACTAATTATAAGTGTTCCTTTTCATATGGGAGGTGGAGATCTCCCACTTATAGGTTCCATCAAATCAAGCGGAAGTCTTTCTGTAAACAGAGAGAGTTGTACGATGAGCATAGAAGTAAAAGGCCCTGATGAAAAAGGCTCTGTTTCTACCATTTATTCTCAATTAATCAACTGTGGCACCATTACTTACAATTCTCAAAACAGGTATTATGTGGACCAGAATATCAATTATGAAAACGGAGCTCTGATTCTTGACCAGGGAGAGCAGTCAGTTATGATGCTCTATCCTTCGATCCGTTTTTCCAGGGCACTGGATAACGAATATAGTGACACTAAATACAATGTCTCTATAAATGCTGTAAGGATATTCCAGAAACCTTATGCTCCTCCACAGGCTATTTCCTCAAATGCGGGATGTTCTCTTCGCCTAACAGGAATTGATTATAGACCCTGGTATGACAGCAATAAGAAGGTTGGAGAAAACCTGGAAAGATTGAAACTAACAGTTTATACGAAAAATCCTGATGCCTGGGAGCAGTATTTTAAGAAAGTAGCTACGGATGTAAACATGAGAGTAGCTACGGATGCAAACATAGATCCTAATGCAGACTGTTACATTGAACCATGGAACCCGAAACTTCATCCAGATGCAGAAATACCTTTCGTAAGTTTGACCTTCCCAAAAGAAAATTCAGACACAAAGAAGGGTTTGAAAGGATTGTACATCAGTGAAACCGTGGTCAAGGCTGAACCCGGAATCGGCTTGAATTGAATTAAAAGGAATGCAAGGGAAAGTCTAAGAATCGAAGAATAAAATCACAACTCAAGGGTTTCGAAAATGCTTCCTGACACCTCCATTACAAGAAAAGAGACCGAAAAAGAGAAAGCGGAGATATTCTCCCGCTTTTCAAAGTCTGAGTCTGCTGCTGCAACAGCTATTCTAGCAATATTATTTTTTGGGCTGATATTCACGATATTTTCCGTAGTCAGGCTTGAATATGTCCCGGAATGGAAAAATGACGCGGAACAGGATCACACTCACGACATATGGAACAACATGGTGGGAGTAAAAGTCAGGATCGACATGCTCTCCCAGCTCATGGAATCAGGTGGTTATTCTAAACATTCGCTTTCAACAACCGTACCTTTTAATATTGGGGGAGGGGAGGTTCCGATTTTCGAACCTTCTAAGTCGGAAGGAAAACTTGAGGTAAATAAGGAAAAGTGCAGAATGATCATAACGCCGTACACTACTGATCAAACAGTAAATCCCTACTTTCCTCCTCTTGATTGCGGCGGAATAAGCTGTTATTCAGGTAACAGGCAATATCCAGACCAGATTTTCAGGTATGAAAACGGAGCCCTAATCCTCGCAGATGGTAAAAGTTCCATAATGAAACAGTCTCCCATATTCACTATAGAAGAAAACGAAACGAATAAAGGCAGTTACACAGTTGCCATCCGTGCGGTTCAACTCTTAGGCAAACCCAATTCTGTTTCATCAAATGCCGTTATTCCTCTCCGTTTAACAGGGTTGGAAGCTATGCCCATATACAACAGCAGCAAAATCAACAACGCAACTGTCAATGCTTTTGATCTGACAATTGCCACAAAATACCCGGATGCCTGGTTTACATATTTCAATGAAATTGCGCAGGATAAAGGGCTTATACCTGGAATGGATTATACTGTTAAATTGATTCCTGATTCTGTGTGCCCTAATTCTGTGCGCTTCTCTTTCCTGCCCAGTGGAACTAAAACTCTGGAAGGTCTCTATGTAAGTGAAGCGGCAATAAGTGCAGAAATTATACCACTCAGGTATCAAAATATGATGAAACTGAATCAGTGGTATTATTTTAATACTGCTTCTAACACTGGAATAGACCTATTCCCTCTGATGGACGGTGGCATCCCAGTTGACCTTTCGATAAAAAATACAGAAGGCAATAATTTGGGTACGAAATACTCTAAAAGTAGCAACGTACTTACGTGTAATCTAGACAATAACTCGTTTGAATCAACATTTGGATTTAATGGTTTTACAGAATTTGAATCCCAGCCAAGTTCAGTTACGATTTTAATGGTTTACCAACCTCAGAATTCTAATAATGCTCCATCTATGTCTATGTCTATTGCAGGAAAACCGCTTTCATTATCGGCTGACAAATATAATAATAATTGGTGTATATATAAACAGACTGTAAGCGGCGCATCAATAAGTGATCCGTCTGACCTGGAATTTAATTTGAATATTTACGCGGATAAGGGGAAATTGATAGATATCGACTACCTTGCAGTCTACCTGAGCTGATGGAAAAAGAAAAGGCATATGGATACATATGTTCGCCATAAACTGAAAAAGCGAGAAATTGATCTATATGCCTGAAAAATATACCACTCCTTACCCTGCGAAAAAAATTCATTCCGACGGCAGAGCCGAAGATATTAAAGTGCTGCTCGCAAGAGAATGCCCTGTTAAACTTTTTCTCAATGGAAAACTTTTTACGATGCTTTTTGCCTCTCCATTCGAACTTAAAGAGCTTGCAATCGGTCATCTGATTACAGAAGGCGTTGTCAGTTTCGGGGAAATTGAAAACGTTGAAGTGAAAAACAATGAGGTATATATCCTGACTCGGGAGGACAAACAGGTCAAACAGGCTCTCAGCACCGAAACTTCCGGAAATGCTGGAAAAGCTGGAAAAGCCGGAGATGACAAAAAAACCAGCACAGAAATCTTTGTATCCTCGGATTCAATTTTTGAGCCGCAAGCTGTTTTTGCAGGCACAGGATACCTTGAATCTGATACATACAGACTTACCAGAGGAACTCATCTGGCAGCCCTGATAGACAGAGAAGGAAAACTCGCAGTCCAGATTGTCGATGTCGGAAGGCATAACGCAGTAGACAAAGCCGTAGGAGCTGCCTTCCTCAGGGGCCTTGACCTCTCACAGCATTATATGCTTTCTACAGGCAGGCAGCCCGCCTACATGGTCACAAAAGCCGCCAGGGCAGGAATCCCTCTCATCGCCACCAAAGCCATGCCCTTTGATTCAGGCGTTGAAGCCGCAAAAAAAGCAAATGTATGCCTCGTAGGCCAGCTCAGAAAAGAATCCATGCTCATCTTTGCAAGCGAATGGCGGGTCAAACTCTAATCCTTTCCAAAAAAGGGTTGACTGCAAACCTTTTCAAAAAAATGCTTGATCACAAACTTTTTCAAAAAAAGTTTGATCACAACCCTTTTCAAAAAAGGCTTGACCGAAAACTTTTGAGAAAAGTTAGATCAAAAACGGAAAAACGACGTGACGGCGTGATCAACCGGCGCAACTGTTGCGGTTCAACGGTTGTGTTTGATCAAAAACCCCCAACTCTTTTTAAAAAATGAACGTCCTCCCGAGACAGGATCCGGGAGGCTGGCTATAACTTATGTACCGAGCTTCTTCAAAAGCCAGGCCATATTCTGTCCCAGAGTCTGCATGGTCCGGATGCCCTCTTCGTCTTTCTCAACATCGCCTTCGGCAAGTCCCATTCCTATATTCCAGTAGCTTGATCCTGGAATTATCATCTGGGAAATTGTGAAGAAATGGTTGATAGAGTCAAAAACATGAATTGATCCTGCCCTGCGCACTGCAACGACTGCTGCTCCAACTTTATACCTGAACATCTCACTGTTAGCTTTAGCAACGAAACCCGCCCTGTCGATAAGGGCTTTAAGTTCGGGGGTCAGGTCTGCAAAATAGGTAGGTGAAGCCAGAATTATCCCGTCGGCTTCGAGCATTTTCTCAATACATTCGTTAACTATATCATTGTCAGTTATGCATTTTTTGTCTGCACTTTCAAAACATTTCCCGCAGGCTGTACAGCCGTGGATGCTCTTTCCCCCGACCTGCACAATTTCAGTCTCTACTCCTTCCTTTTCAAGTTCTGAGAGGACGTGCTTTATAAGAGCTACTGTATTCCCGTTCTTTCTAGGGCTTCCATTAAACGCGACAACTTTCATTTTCCTTATTCCTCCAGTGCACTATCTTTATTTTTCTTTATTTTCTGCCGTTTTCTCTGCTGTGGCTACTTTTCCTTATCATACATAGATAAATCAGCCAGAGTACCAGGTAATATTACAGCGTTATTATAGCGTTCTTCTGTACACGTTAACTTCAGTCTCTTTTTCGAGATACTCAGAAAACAAAGGAAATATTTCCCTAAAATGATTGGAGTTTAAATGTTCATCCAGGCTTTTTTCGTCTTTCCACTCTTCTAAGAACGTCAGGATTCCTGAATTCCCCAATTCCTGATACAGCCCATACTCTATGCAGCCTTCTTCTTTTAATGTCGCTTCAACAAGGTTTTTGCATAAATCCATGAATTCCTGAACCTTTTCAGGCTTAACATAATTTTTTGCAACCACTCTTATTGTCAATAAATCACCAGCCTCTTATCAAAAGTTCTTTTCCCGAATTTGTTGTTTGTCTGAGTCTGTACAAAACCTTCTTCTGTCAGCTCTAGAGTTTCATTCCCTCTTCTTACCGTACCTGTTATAGTAAACTTTGTCTTCTCTATACCGGTTTTGATATTCGGGCTTCTGGTCAGGATAACCTACTGGTACAAAAGCAAGAGGAATTATGTGTTCAGGCAATCCAAAGGCTTTCCGGAAACCTTCAATCCGGTCCTTCATAGGATAAATCCCGGTCCAGACTGCCCCAAGCCCAGCAGCATGGGCTGCAAGCAGGAGGTTCTGGGTAGCTGCTGAGCAGTCCTGGACCCAGTATCCGGGAGCCTTTTCAAGCGTTATATCTCCACAGACAAGGATTGCAAGAGGAGCTTCCCTGCACATGCCTGCATAGGGGCTGAATGTGGGAATTTCGTCAAGGAGCTCCCTGTCATCGATAACAATAAAGATCCAGGGCTGGGCATTGACCGCAGACGGAGCGCTCATGGCAGCCCGGAGCAGTTCGGTAACAATGTCATAAATACATTTAAGTTCTTGAGGAACCGGCCGGTCTGTGTATTTTCGAATGCTTCGCCGAGTGTGAATCGCTTCAAGAGTATCCATACGAGTGCCTCCTTTATTTTTTCCGGAAAAAGATGGGTAAGAAGTCAATAAACTTCCTCCCCAGAATTTCTTTCTTTATTCTTCCTGGATTTCTTTCTTTATTCTTCCTGGATTTCTTTCTTTATTCTTTCTTGATTTCTCTCTTGACTTCTTCCTGGATTTCTTTCTTACTTCTTGCTGAACTTTTTTTCTTATTTTTCTTTACTTGAACAGGTTAAGGCCTGTATTCTTTGCTTTTTCCATAAGCTGGACATTATCCTTTGCTTCTCCTGGAGCGTGATACCCTGCTGCTACAAGCGTATCTTTTACGTCCATTCCCCAAAAGCGGGAAATTTCTCCCCCGAATTCGTCATAGACCGCGGTGTAAGCTACAGGATCAGGCATGCCCTGGGCTCCCACAATCACGGTTTTTTTCCCGGCAGGAAGGCGGGAGGTATAGTCCGGGTTTACCAGAGAATAGCAACGGTCAAGAAATAGCCGCATCTGGCCTGAAAACTGGGCAAAATAAATAGGAGCTCCAAAGATAATGCCATCGGCTTCTTTCATTTTCTCAAAAAGCCCTGCAAGGTCGTCTTCAAGCTTGCACTTCTCATGGGTCTTACAGTAATCGCAGGCCTGGCAGCCTCTGTAATTCATTTCATTCAAGAGAAATGTTTGGGTTTCGGCTCCTGCTTCGGCTGCCCCTTTGAGTATCTCCTGAACAACCGCGTTTGTATTTCCATTCTTTCGAGGACTCCCCACAATACCTATAACTTTCATTTTATCTATACTCCTTATTCTTTTAACTGAATTTAACCTGAATTTGGGTCTAATCGAATTTGTTTTTTTTGAATTTATACTTAATTAATTTTTGAATCTATACTTGGTTATTTTTCTCTAGGTAAATGTATTTATGACATCTAATTTATGGCAACCATACTTATATACGTAGTACAATTCGAATACTAAGTAACAAAAATGGATGTAATAAAAAGATAGTTATGAGAGCATATTGCAAGTGAAATAAAGAAGAACAAACACTATCCGGGTACAGTATGAAAAATAGATCATGAAACAGAAAAATCAGCCACAGTATAGAAATATATCATGAATATCTTACGAGTTGAGAATAGGCTAATAAAATAGAAAGTAATATAGAGAGTAGATCACAATATAACACTGATCATTCAAATTAACACTAATCACTCAATTTAACACTGATTATTCAAATTAACATTTATCATTCAATTGGCAGTTCTCTTGCTTCGCCTCTACTGTGAGGGTTTTCAGACAATCTCTGAAGGTTTTACAATAATTAACTTTAAATCTTTTATAATATAATTAACCTCAAATATTTTGCAAATAAACCTCCATTGAGTATGTGAAAACAGATTCAGTTAGTCCTTGTACTTGTACTAGTGTTATATTAGTGTTATACAGTGTTATACTAGCGTTATATTAGTTTTTATGTTAGTATTGGGTTTTGCTTTATCCGGAAATGTAACATATTAGGGAAGATGTACTAATTAGAGTACTGACACTAGGTGTTTTGGAATAATTAGCAATATTTCTTCAATAATATTTTTAGGATAATTTAGAATAGATTATAACTGTTGAAGGGCCAATCCCTGAATATGGGCAGGTAAGAAAGTCACTAAGATTATCGGAAATCAGACAGATATCAGGTTAAACGTATGACACAGAAGAAAGGATACATGCGGTATTTTACAAAACAAAGCTGTTACCCTAACCAGGCAGAAGCCATGGAGAAAATTCATTTGGCTCTCCTGAAAGAAAAAATCGTGCTTTTTGAAGGGGCGTGCGGGACAGGCAAGACTTTGAGTTCACTTGCTCCTGCATTGAGTGTGGGGAAAAAACTTAATAAAGTCGTTATTATAGTCACCAATGTCCATCAGCAGATGGTCCAGTTTATAAATGAAGCAAGAGAGATCTCTCAGGGCAACGATATAAAAACAATTGTTTTTAAGGGCAAGACTTCCATGTGTCCTGAAAAGCTCGGTTACGAAGAATGCAGGCTTAAAGGAGAAAATACCTATGATCTCCTTGAACTTGAAAGAGAAGTTTCTTCAAAAGAAAAAGAGCTCAGGGACGCCTATGAGAAATACAAGCGGACAAAAGATCCTTCTCTTTACGCCCTTAGAAACGAGCTTGAAAAAGAACTCGAAGAAGCCAGGAAAAGAGCTCAGGCTTTGAGGAATATTTCTTGCTCAAAGCTTTATGAAGTCCTGAAATTTGACGGCAATGATTTTTCAACTTGGCTCTTTTCCGATGTAAGGAGCCCGGAAGACGTAATGGAATATGCAGACGACCGGGATATGTGCGGGTATGAACTTCTTAAAAAAGAACTCAAAAATACCGAGCTTCTAATCTGCAATTTCCATCACGTACTCAGTGCTGAAATTTTCATGACTTTACTTAAATGGCTTGAACGCACCCCTGAAGATATTATCCTGATTTTTGACGAGGCACATAACGTTGAGGCATCTGCTCGTTCTCATTCTTCAATAATGCTTTCGGAACTGACTATTGAAAAAGCCCTTTCCGAGGTAGGGGAGACTCCAGAACCTGATAATTCTCCGTTCTTTGGGAGTGGAGCAGGTTCAGGAAACGGCATTCCTCTTGACCAGGACTATGCTGCTCGACTGTATGCAAAAAGGCTTTATACGTGCCTTCTCACCGCCCTCAGGGATACGTATGACTCGAAATTAAAGTTCGGAGATAGGAACAGGCTTGGAAGAAACTGGCAGGATATTCAGATAAGTGACCCTTATGAACGCTTTGACGTCCTGAAAGCCCGCTTTTTGCGGGAAGCAACAAAAGAAGGTTTTGAGAATGAAGAAAAGGTGCTGATCCGGCTGCGGGAAATTGGCGAGTTTGGAGGAAGGCTTGAAGAAATTTATGCGGAAAATTATAAAAAAGGCCTTCTTTCTGTCCCGAAACGTTCCCAGATCCGGTATGTTGCCGACTTTTTATCCTCTTACCTGGTGCTTTCAGACAGGCAGAACTATTATCCGATCCTGAATGTACGCAGAGATTTCAAAAGCGATAGAATAGCCGGCAGGATCGAACTTTTCACCTGCATCCCTAAAAACGTGACCCAGCCTTTGCTCGATTCTGTTTATGCGGCAGTGCTCATGTCGGCTACACTGCAGCCCTTTAAAATGATCAAATCCACACTTGGCATCTCAAGAGAAGTCGAAGAAATCTCCTTCGGCACTACTTTCCCTAGAGAAAGAAGGCTTACCCTTGCGGTTTCAGTTCCTCCCCTTTTCTCAAAAAACCGGGACAGTCCAGAAACTCTTGAGAATTTGAAAGAAGCCTTGCTTGCAGCTATTATTGCCTCAGCCGGCAATGTGATTATTTACTTCCAGAGCTATGCTGAGGCGCTACGTTATACTAAACTTCTTGAGCCTGAACTTTCTATTCCTGTTTTCCTTGACGAGACCGGGGTCTCATCCCAGGAAATTCGGAAGGAGTTTTTCAAAATTGGAGAGCAAGGAGGAAAAGCCGTTCTTATAACTTATCTTTGGGGAACATTAAGCGAAGGTATTGATTTCAGGGATTCCAGGGGAAGAACAGTAGTTGTGGTTGGAGTAGGATATCCGGCTCTAAACGACCGAATCAAAGCTGTCGAGTCTGCTTATGACACGGTTTTTGGCATTGGGGATGGTTGGGAATTTGCAGTTCAGGTGCCGACAATTAGGAAGGTCAGACAGGCAATGGGAAGAGTAGTACGTTCTCCTGATGATTATGGGGTAAGAATTCTCCTTGATTCCCGCTACCAGGGCTCTCAGGCACGTAAACTCGGTAAATTCTCGGTTTTTGATTATTTTCCGGATGAAGAAAAGAGAGAGTTCATTGATATTGCACCCAGGGACGTTGGAAGTCTCGTGGAAGAGTTTTTTGCACAAATAACAGACAACCCTGAAAAAACGAAGCCTGAATCTCAGGCTTCAAGTCGATTGGATTTTGGCAGTCTTGCAGAAAAACTCTGAAGTCTGTTTAACTCCTTAAGTCTGTTTAACTCCTTGTTTAACTCCTTAATCCTGCTCAGCTCCCTTATCTTGCTTTCAAATGCATTTTGAAACTTCTTTTAATTCTTTAAACTAAAATATCTTTTGAATCTCTATTAATTAATGGATAATTGTTTGTCTAAATAAAATTAAATTAGAACTTAATTTATCTGGAATTCAATTAAATTAGATCGAGAATAATAGTCTTAGAAAACCTTTATTATCTTTACAAGCGAAACAGTATACAAAAGGGGATAGAACATTGGGTGTAGAAGACACTATCAAAGAAATCGCAGGTGAACTTGAGAGAATCGCGACTACCAAAACTGTAGTAGGAGATCCTATTACTGCTGCTGGGAAAACAATTATTCCAGTTTCAAGAATTTCTATGGGTTTTGGAGCAGGTGGAGGGGAGGGCAAGAAAGAAACGGAATCCGGATATGCGGGAGGTGGAGGTGCAGGCGCGAAGATAGAGCCTGTAGCATTTATCATGCTTTCTGAAGAAGAAGCCAGGATTTTCCGGATTTCTGAGCGAAGCGACGCCGGGTCAATTCTCAGTTCGATTCCTGAGCTTGTGCCTGAGATAATGGACAAACTCAAAGGCATGAGAGGCAAGAAAAAAGAAGAGAAATCGCAAGAACCAATGGTTAAAGAAAAAGAAGTTCTGGAAAAGGAAACTGTAGAAGGAACAGATATCAAAGTTGAAGAAGGGGGTTGCTTCCATTAATTCTTCTGGAATTTAAACCCTTTTAAGGAATTTTTTCTAGGGACTGGAACTGAGAAGTCTGGATTTTCAGGATAGTCAGGACTATCCTTCTCTTCCTAATCGTTTAATATGTTGATAATTTCTCTTCTCTTGCTGGTTTTTCTGTTTATTGTGTTTGTGCTCTATACAGCAATAGGCTTAACTTTAAAGCTTAAGGTTCTCAGTCTGGAAGAAAAGAGAGAGCTTAGAGGCACATTCACTGTAAAATGGCTGCTTTTTTCTCATACTTTTTCAGTCGAGGAGCTGTGGGAAAAAGAAAACCTTCTTGAAGGACTGGAAAAATCGAAAAAGGATGGTATAATAGAAGAGGGGCAAAGTGAAGTCGGTCTGGATGATATTGAAAAAATACGAATCACTACAGAGACACAGGGCAAAGCTGAAGTAAAGAGAAATGGAGAAACTGAAGGGAAAAAACCAGAAGAGATAATAACAGGAATTGATAATAAAGAAAAAAGAAAAACAGTAAATGAAATCGAAGGAAAAAAAATTGAAATAAGTAAAACTAATGAAAAAAGAGGCATAATTTCAAGGATTAGAGGGAAAAAGAAAGCTGAAAGTGAGAAAGCTCCAGAAGAGGGAATGAACCCCAAAGAAATTCTTCACTGGGGTCTGGAAGCATTTAAAACCCTTAGAAAACCTGCACTTCGTCTGTTTTCCGATTTGCTGAATGGGATAAAAATTAAGCATCTGGAATCTTACATTACTTTTGGCCTTTCCGATCCGGCAGACACGGGCATTCTCTGTGGGTTTATACATTCTGTTACAGGTTTGGTCTACAGCCGGTGCAGACACTGCAGTTTCTCCGTTATCCCTGTATTTATGAACCCTATGGTAGATTTTCGTGGAAATATGGAAGTCCGTGTAAGAATATACTCTTTTGTTTTTCCGGTCCTTAAATTTACATTTAATGGGAAAACTTTATCTTTTACTTATTCGATTATTAAGGAAAAACTTTGGGAGAAATGGAAGTTTCACTCCTAAGCTTTATGATTCCACTACTAAGCTTTATGTAACAGGTAATGAGGATAAGGTAAACATGATTAAAGTAGTGTCTCCGTCCAGACTTCATCTTACCCTGATAGACCTCAATGCCGAGCTAGGCAGGGTCGATGGGGGAGCAGGAATTACCCTGGAGTCTCCCCACCTGGAAATTTCTGCAACTGAAGCTGATACTATCGAAGTCATCGGTGATCCTCTTCTCGCAGGCAAAATGAAAAAAGCTGCACATGCTCTTCTTCCGGAAGGAAAAGGAATACGGCTTCATATTAACAATAGTCTTCCTGATCATGTGGGGCTCGGTTCCGGGACTCAGGCTGCACTGTCAACAGCAGTAGCCGTAAACAGGATTTATGGACTTGGGAAAAGCGTTCGAGAACTTGCAGGTGCAGTTGGCAGGGGAGGCACATCCGGGATCGGAGTTGCTGCTTTTGAAAACGGTGGCTTCATTCTGGATGGCGGTCATAAGTTCAAGGATAAAGGTGCATTTTCTCCTTCTTCAGCCAGCCGTGCGCCTCCTGGACCAGTCCTTTTCAGAAGAAACTTTCCAGACTGGCCCATTGTCCTTGTAATCCCTTACGGAAAAGGGGCTCACGATGCGGAAGAAGTGGATCTTTTTAAAAAATTCTGTCCACTGCCCCTTGCTGAAGTTCAGGAAATTTCCCATGTAATCTTGATGCAGATGCTTCCTGCACTTGTGGAGGAAGATCTGGATAATTTTGGCAGGGCAATTAACCACATCCAAACTGCAGGTTTTAAGAGAAGGGAAGTCGAACTCCAGTCCCAACCTGTTCTGGATATCATGAATTACATGCGCGAAAACGGCGCAAACGGTTCAGGCATAAGTTCTTTTGGGCCAGTAGTTTATGGAATTGTCGGAAGCGTTGCAGAAGGCAAAAAACTCCAGCAGGAAACCCAGCGCATGCTTGACGAGTCTCTTGGCGGGAAAGTCCTGCTCACAAAGGCTAGAAACCAGGGTGCGGACATCTTTGGAGGTCCGGATTGAAAATTAATACCTGGTTTGGAGCTCTTGAAACAGACAGAGCCGGAAAAATTCTGGACTCCAGGCTTCTTTCAAAAGACGTGCGGGAGCTTGCCCTGCATTCTCTTTCTCTAAGGGACAGCAGGTCGGATCTCTCTCCTGAAGGCTTTGACCTTAAAGCTGCCGCTCTTGAGTGCGGATTTGTGGAGTCATCTGCTGAATATTACTCTCTTTTACACAAAATTACTCTTGAGGCTGCAAAACTTCAGGTTTCAGGCGCTCTCACTCCTGATCAGCGAATTATTCAGGCCGTAGAAGCCCTGGACGACGTCAATGAAACAACAAACTCTCTCTCGGAAAGGCTTTCTGAATGGTACGGTGGTTATTTCCCTGAAAGCGGGTTAGCCGGAGAAGACCTTGCCTTTTTTATTGCAAAATACGGTTCCCGTGGAAATCTTGATCCTCAAGACCTGCTTTATTCAAAAGCTAGGAACTCGATGGGTGCAAAACTTGAACCTGCTGATGAAGTACTCCTTAAAGGGTTTGCAGAAAGTGTTTGCAGCCTGTATGAACGGAGGAGGCAGATCGAGACTTACATTGAGAACAGCATGGAACTGGTCGCACCAAACCTGAAACTTGTTGCAGGCCCAATGCTTGGGGCAAGATTGATAAGTTTGGCAGGGAGTCTTGAAAAACTTGCTGAATTCCCCTCAAGCACTATTCAGGTTATAGGCGCTAGCAAGGCTCTTTTCAAACACCTTCGAGCTCGGGCTCCATCTCCAAAGCACGGGATTATTTACAGCCATCCTCTGATAAATACTGCGCCCTGGTGGGTAAGAGGAAAGATAGCAAGAGCCGTTGCGTCAAAGCTTTCTCTTGCTGCACGCATTGATTTTTATTCAGGGAAAAAAGATCCCTCGCTTACAGAAAAACTTGAAACAAAGGTTCTGCAAATCAGAACTTTAAACCCCAGGCCTCCTCAAAAAAAACAGGAAAGCGGGGCAAAGCCAAGGAAAAAGAGGAGGAAATAAATGGCTGAAGTCAAAAAACTTTCGGATGGGATCTTTGAAGTTATAAAAGGCAAAAAACAACTTGCTACAAAGAATCTTGACCCTGGAAAAACAGTTTATGGAGAAAAGCTGATCCAGGTTGAAGGGATTGAGTATAGGACATGGGACCCTCGCAGGAGCAAGCTTGGAGCCATGATCCTAAAAAAATTCAATATTCCTCTTAAGGAAGATTCCAAGGTGCTTTACCTAGGGGCGGCTTCAGGCACAACAGTCAGTCATGTCTCTGATATTGTTTCGGAAGGTGCGGTTTACGCCGTTGAGTTTTCTCCAAGAAGCATGAGAGACCTTATAGGACTTGCATCAAGGCGGAAAAATGTTTACCCTATTCTTGCTGATGCTGGAAAACCGGACAGTTATTCTCATCTGGTTGAGCCCGTGGATCTTATCTTCCAGGACGTTGCACAGCCAAACCAAGCTGAAATAGCTGCAAGGAACGCGATCCGCTTTTTGAAAAAAGACAGGTATCTCCTGCTTTCCATCAAAGCCCGGAGCATTGATACCGTAGCAAACCCAAAAGAAGTTTTTAAGGAAGAAGTAAGAAAACTCGAAAAGGCTTTTGAACCCGGATTTGAGATTCTCAATGCAAAGGACCTGATGCCCTATCATGAAGACCATCTTGGAGTCATGGCGAAGTTAAAATAACGAGTTTGTATTCTTCGGGGATAATTTATATTCTTCAGGGAAAATTCATTAATTTAAGGGTCCTCCCCATCTCTGAAAGGTTCAATGAAAAGGAACTGCCTCAGGAGTTTCCTGCTCAGTGGTTTTTTATTTCCTGACGTTTACCATCAATCTTTTTCTTGTTACGGGGACTAATTTTTTCCATTCCACAACCGCACTTTCGTAAAATGCGTATTCGTCCACGGTCTTATCAGAGAATTTGCCGTCTACTTCATATATATAAAAGCCCTCTTCCCCATCCGTAGAGACCACCTTTACCCGGTTCCCCATTTTCTTAACTTCAACAGCTGCCACGCTTTTCAGAGCCTCAAGGAGGGTCGTGCCTTGTTCAACCTCAAGTTTCCTGTTTTCTGCAAAGTGATCCAGAAAAGAATAGATATTGCTCAGTTTGATGCCTATCATATGAGTATTTCCGAACTTTTTCCTTTCTATAAGTTCGGCTTTTTCCAGGATTTTCACATGTCTGGCAGCCACAGGCACGGAAATTCCTATTTCTCTTGCTAAGCCGGATATATGTTTATCCCCTTCACTCAGGTGTCCGAGAATTGAGAGGCGCGTGTCACTTGAAATCGCTTTAAAAAGGTTTTCTCCATCTCTATTTATTCCTGAATCCTTCATAACATTTGCTACCATGAAGATCCTTTATTTTTTCGCAAATATTTATAATTATTGCTCTCTATAACGCAAGTAAATCATAATATTGATTCTCTTAATTGTGTTTTTAATATATTACTTTAACAAATTTACTTTAATTTCCTTTTTCTGTTTTTCTTTTTTCTAAAATACTGCCTGGTTAATAGAGAGAATTTTTATGTAATTTTTGTTAAATTTTGATCTTAATTTGTTACCTCTGTCAGATGATCTTGTTTTAAAACAAAAAATATCTTAAAATATCTAAATCTCTTACGATTCCTTCGGGCTAACTTATTTATTTATTTATTTATTTATTTATCTTCACCTTTAATCTGCAGAAAATGAGAAAAGTTTAAAATCATTCAAAAAGGTGTTCAATGGGCACTCGTTACCCTGGGAGGTAACAAACGTTATCCAAAAGCCAGTTTTTATTTAATCCTACTATAGATGCTCAGGAGATATTATGGACTCTGCGGCATTATCTCTTATTGGTATTTTGATAGGTATTCTTGTCTTTGGGATTAAAACTGGAATAGGTTGTGGATTTTCAAACATCACTACAAAAGAAATTCTGGCAATTGGAGGTAGTTACTTTTTTTTGGCTCTTTTATTCGGAACCGTTACTGACCGCATAAGCCTGGAAGCCCTTGAGAGTTTTTCCTCAATGGGTATGGGAATTCACGTACTTGTTTCTCTGCTTCTTATAGTGGCCGGAGTTTACACCCAGAAAAAGTGGAATGCGGGAAAGGATGTATCCAGGCATACTTTCCTGGCTATATCCATGCCCTGTCCTGTCTGTCTGGCAGCCCTTGCAGCATCCTGCATGTTACTTTCAGGAAGCCTCAACTTTTCCGGGATAAAAATAGGGATTTTTGTAGGGATTGCTTTTTTTATAGCAGTGGTGGCCTCTTCTTTTCTTTTCAGGTTTGGGAAAATCAAGCTTGGAAAAACCCCTGAAACTATGGGAAGTGCCATGATGCTGATCGGAATTTATTATCTTTTAGGGGCTCTGCTAATTCCAGCTTATATACAAACAAAAAAGATGAACCTTGTTTCAACCGGAGGAGGAGAGACCGGAATCGTTCCTCTTATGGCTTTTGGGATCGTTGTCCTTGCAGGTTTCTTCCTGGAACGCATAAGGAGGCATGACCTGTGAACATGATGGATTTATTATCTGACATGATGAATGTTTTCTCAACTGCTTTGCTGATCCCTGTAATGCTGCTCCTTACTCTTCTTGTATTTATGTCCCTGATTCAACTGGGAGAATTCCTCTCCGAATACACAAAAAGGAATAGAGACTGGAGTAATCTGGAAACTAATTGCAAAAAAATTGAGCGTGATCTTCAAAATTCGGATTTTTCGGAAGCATCCAGATCTCTTGAGGGTATAAAGCAAAATTACATGGTCACTTCTTTTGCAAAAGATGCCGCAAAATATCTAGAAGAGCGGCATCTGCCTGCAATTGAGAGACTTTCGCAGGAATATGAGATAAAGATGGCAAAACGGCTTGAGTATACAAAAATTATCTCAACCATTGGTCCCATGCTCGGGCTTATGGGAACTCTGATTCCATTAGGTCCTGCTCTTATAGGTCTTTCGTCAGGAGACCTCGAGACCCTTGCACAAAACCTCATGATCGCCTTTGCAACAACTGTTGTAGGACTTTTTGCAGCCGGAATAGGCTATGTACTTACACAAGTTAGAAGGCGCTGGTACTGGGAAGACATGTCTGATATCGATTACATCCTGGATACAATTGGGGACAACAACTGAAATTTAGTATCTCTTAAAGGAGAAAGAAATCATGAGGAAATCCAGGAGATTCAGGCGGACAGGGCTTTTAAAAGATGAGGATGAGCAAAATCCCATGGCTACTGTCGCCAATGTTTTTGATGTTGCAATGGTCTTTTCTGTGGCTCTGCTGGTCGCACTTGTTATGTCATATCAACTTCCTGAACTTCTGAGCTCTAAAGAAGATTTCACGATTGTTAAAAATCCGGGAGCTCAGGATATGAAGATGATCATCAAAGAAGAAGGGAAACCCATTGAAGTCCTGAACATGACCGATAGTATCGGAGGAGGGACAGGAGAAGCCCTTGGAACGGCTTACAGGCTTGCCGATGGCAGGGTAATCTACGTGCCTGATGACTTTGAAGGTAATGAAACCTCTACTTCAACTTCGTCCGCTTCATATATGTCTAATCCATCCCTGTCTACTTCAACTGCATCCTCTTCAACTGTACCCGCTTTAGATTAATTTTTTCAACATCTAACGCAAGTTTAATTGTTTTTATTTAAATATATTTTTAGTTTAACTTTATAAATAATCAAAATCCCCTGCTGTACTTTTTTCATTGTATGCTCTTCAATTTGAAGTAAGATAACGATATTTCGAGAGGGGTGTATATGAAAAAGAAATGCAAATCTGGGAAAAAATAATTTATGTGCTGGCCTTGTTTTTATTATTTTCAGAGTCCGCATCGGCAGAAGACAATAAGGTAAATATAAACATATATCACTTTCACAAAGTGATGCACTGGAGTTTGCAAGCCAAACTAACCCAAATAGCGAGTCTGTAGTTCTTTATAGAGGATGAAGAAAACAGCGGTCTTCTGCACAAGCTTGAAGCTGAAGGGATTGAACCAGTAGTCCTGCCTTTTTACAAAATCAAAAAAAACCTGAGATGTAGTAATGAATTCAGCGTTATTGTCCAGCTTCAAGGAATGGGACTCCATATAGACCCTGCCCAACTTAAAAGTAAGACGTATACAAACGTTAACCTCATGTCCAGGCTTGTGGATGGAATTCTACTTTTTTACGGCTCCTGTGGGCAGGCATTTTCCAGAATACAAAGAGATTTTGCTTATACGGGATGTTCTCTAAAATTACTGCAGGACGGTAGCACAGGCCAATCAACCGAACTCCTTGAAGACTGCATTGCAGCAGCCCTCGGGGGCAACTCTCGTTACCGGGAAATCCTGAAAAGCCACAGTGATACCTTCTTCTTAACTCCTATGTGGGCTGTAAACTGGAAAACTGCATTCAGAGTTGGCGATGAGTCGCTTTCAGGTTTTGAATTCACTCATGAAAATCTGAAAAATCTCGGTTACCGAAAAGTCGCCAGGATTAACACAAAACTGTCTTATGAATCGGTTTTTGAGAAAAAAATTGAAGAATTTGCATGTAACTTCGGTTTCGAGGTCATAGAACTGGAAGGAAGCACTGAAATAGTGCAAAAATCGTATAATCAGATGCGAAGTATGCTTCTCAGGCCGCTTGATGTCTGATTTTTTATTTAAAAATTCTTAAAGAACTTTAGATCTAATACTTTCGTTAAAAAAACGATTACCTTTTTTGAGATTCAAACTTTCCTCTCTTCCGTGGTTCCTGCGCTTTCAATGATTTATGTTTTCATTTGATTTTTACAGGGATATTATTTAAGGTTATAGTTTTTATTTGTTTAAGTCTTTCTTTCATTGACTATGATTTCTTTAAAAAAGGACGCTCTCTTATTTTTCGTATTTATATTATCTCTGAAGCTAAAATCCATTATTCAAATCCATATCCTTACTTAGTTCTTGAGTTTATTAGATGATGGTTAGAAATTCAATCCTCTATGTAAAAGTAAACAGACATAGTAAACAGACATGCAATAAGCTGGTGTTTATCCCGGGAGTGTGCAATCCCGGGATACATCGAGATAGAAAAAGAACAAATTCTTAAATGATATGAAATTCGGAGGAATAAGATGATTTAAGCAAAAACAATAGCAAGAGCCCTAAGGTCATATGGAATTGATATCAGTGAAGATGGGATATCTTATCAGGAGAATTAAATGCTCCTATTTCCAGGTACTTCGGTGCGATAGATGAAGAATGAAATTTAGAAGCCTTAATGATAAAACCTAAAAAACAACCCAGTTTTCAAATACCTACCAAATATCTATCAAATATTGCTCGAGGGTAAATACTCTCGAGCAAACCTCCTATAAAATATGTGATGGGTAATCCTCCAAAAAACCCTATAAAAAACCATGTAATACCTTGTCAAACATTGTTCGAGGGTATATATCCTCGAGCAAACCTCCAAAAACTTCATGTAGTTTATTATCAGAAATAGACATCTTTAGTTCTTTGTTTACACATTTTTTCTGGAGTATTATATAAATATATATTATGTCAAAACACTATCTATTAACTATTTCATCTGAATAACTAATAATCGTGAGCCAAAAATCTTGTTTTATGTATTTTATTCCCTAATGCTCCGAATGTTGAAGATATAATCCAGAATCAGTTATTCATTAGTTTTTTGAAAAATTGAAGTTTATCTCGTTGTAGTTTTCAAAAATTAGAGATGTTTTTGAACAAAATCGCCTAGCAGATCAGATATCCTGGTTATTTTTGCTAGGGTGCTCTAGGATTCGTAACACATTATCTGGAGATAACATGCAAGAAAAATCTATAACGATATCAGTTTTAGTCCTATTGTTGTTTACATCATTATCAATTATTCTGTATTGGCGGAGCCTACTTCGGATTCAAAAAGGTTAAATTAGCATTAAAATCTCAGTATGAAATAATAAATGTCATATTTTTCTTTTTCCGGGAAAAGAGTCTCAATTTTTAGAAATCCTTTTTCCAGATTTTATATAATTTGAACATACTCTGAACATATTCTGAATATATTTGTTTAAAAACACTATTTATCAACCATTTTACCTAAACAGCTAATAATTATTAGCCAAAAACCTTGTTTTATGTATTTTATTCCCTAATGCTTAGTGTTAAAGATATAATCCAGAATCGGCTGCTCATTAGTTTCAGGATGTTCTAGATTTTTGTTGCATGTTATATCGAGAGCTTCCAACTCCACTTTTGATATTTAGTAGCTGTTTATGTGTAAATATCTAAAATTCACAATCTTTTAAAATAAAATTATTCTGTGTACCGGGCATTCTGGTTATTTTTCTCCCGGGTGCCCAAGGTTTCATTATGCAATGTTTGGGGATAAAATGCGTACGGCACAAAGCAGATTATTGGTTTTATGTGCAGTAGTACTTTTACTGCTAGCACAGAATGTAGCGGCTGGTGAAAATCAGGTAAATCTTACTTTTATCTGTTATGATGGAAGTGCTCTTGCTGCGGCAGAGGAGTCCAATCCATACAATGCGAGTATAAATGTAACGTACATCTCAGGTTATTCCAATTTTTCTAATATTGATCTGGGAAACCCTGACGTAATATTTACCTACATGCTCTGGAATCAGTTCGAGTATATAGGTGACGACCTTGAAAGGGCCCATGAAAAAGGAGCTACACTCATAGACATTACCTCTATGATGGACCCGACATATATCAACGCTTCAACTTATGATAAGATCTTAGCCGGGACTAAACCATACAATTCTACCGAAGAGAAATTCTTTTACAATATGGGTTCAAGAGGAGTCCTGAAGAAAAACGCTGAAAATTTCCTTATCTATCTAGCAAAAACTTACGGAGATAAACCTGAGCTTACGGATAGCTGGATTTATCAGGACCCAATAGATTTCCCTGAAGCCGGACTCTACCATCCGGATGCACGCTCTTCTACAAATGAATCTCAGCCCGACTGGTTTGAAAACACCACTGATTACCTTGAATGGTACTCTAACTCGGCTAACTTAACTAACTCAAACGAATCAAGACATATTTATGATAAGAGCAAGCCAACTATTGGAATATGGTTCCACGCTTCCGATTATACGGGTGATAACCTTGAAGTCATAGATGCGCTCATCCGTGACCTGGAAGGAAAGGGCTGCAATGTAGTTGCAGGTTTTGAGACCTTCAATGATATCCACAAGTTTTACTTTGATGAGGACGGAGAGCCTCTTGTTCAGTGTGTAATTTCTCTTAAGAGTTTCCGCTTGAATTACGAAGATCCTGATAAAGGTATACAGGAGCTAGAAGACCTTGATGTTCCTGTTCTCGCGGGTTTGGTTGTTACAAACCCCTCTAATTCTATTGATGTGGCTGACAGCAACCGGGGTATTCCTAGCAGCGAGGTTGTGTACAAGACCCTACTTCCAAGCGTTGACGGGATTTTCGAGTACATTGTGATAGGATTTGATAATTACGATACCGAAACCGGTGAAAGCAACTACGAACCTCTGCCCTCTCAGATTGACTGGATGTCAAACAGGTCAATTAACTGGGCAGAACTGAAGTTAAAGGATAACCAGGACAAGAAAGTAGCTGTTATCTATTACAACTACCCTTCGGGAAAAGACAATATAGCGGCAAATTATCTCAACACCACCCAGAGCATGTTTGATCTTCTCAAAGCAATGAATGAAAGTGGGTATGAGGTCTCCGGAATTCCGGATAACAGCAGCGAACTCCTGGAGATGCTTCAGGCGCAGGGTATCAATGTCGGTTCCTGGGCTCCGGGGGGCCTGAATAAAATGGTAGAAAACAGGGCTGAATGGGGATTGCATCTCATACCCATGGAGACCTACAAAGCTTGGTTTGAGTCCGAAATTCCGGAAGACCTGAGGGCCAATGTAACCGCTGAATGGGGAGAACCCTGGTCTGAAGACCTGCCTCAAGACAAGAGTGTTATGATCTATGAGAATGAATCCGGAAAGTATATTGTAATCCCTGCAGTGCGCTTCGAGAATGTCTGGCTCATGCCTCAACCTGCCAGAGGAACAGGACAAAATAATGATACTCTTTACCATAGCAGTGTTGTGCCTCCCACACATCAGTACATAGCTTTCTACCTCTGGTTAAATCATGACTGGCAGCCTGATGCGCTTATCCATATGGGGACTCATGGTACGCATGAGTGGCTTCCTGGTTCAACTTACGGGATGAACCGGACTTCAGAGTGGTCTCCACTGCTGCTTCAGGACATTCCGAATATCTACCCTTATATTGTTGCTAATGTTGGAGAAGGGATAACTGCAGAGTACAGGGGAAATGCCCTTATTATCGACCACCTGACTCCGACTCTTGAACGCAGCGGGCTTTATGGAGGCTTACTGAACCTCTCAATTGGTGTCCAGCAGTACTACGACCCTAGCATTACTTCCCAGACCAGGGAAGGATACAGGCAGGCCATAATTGATGAGATAACAACACTCAACCTCAGTGTCGATCTGGGAATTGAAAACGTAACCTCTCTCCAGGATTACAGTGAAGAAGAATTTGAGACTTTCGTCAAAGATGTCCTTCATGAATATCTTGAAGATGTAGGGAATGAAAATATCCCATACGGAATGCATATCCTCAGCCGTGTTCCCGGAACGAACATGACAGACCCTGAGAAAGACGAGCTCTCTGCAATGGTAAGGGCTATGCTTGGAGGAAGTTTTGAGAAGAATGTTACTGCTGCCTTTTACTCTGAATCTGCTTATCCTCTTGGAATTCTATTAAACGATACAAAAGTTACAAGACTTGTCTGGGAGGTTGTAACGAATAATACCAATGTTTCCAGTGCACAGCTTGCAGTTTATGGAAAAACCAATAGCACAGTTACACTTGATCTTGAACAGGGGCTGGATTATAGGAACCGGCTTCTTGACTGCGATGTAGAAATTGACAGAATTCTTTCAGCTTTGAACGGAGGCTTTATCCCGCCGGCTTCCGGGCTTGACCCCATTATGAATCCAGATGCAGTGCCTACAGGGCGCAACTATTACAGCATAAATTCAAAACTCTATCCTTCAAAGGCAACATGGGAAGTCGGAAAATCTCTTGCAATCCAGTTGCTCGAGGATTACTATAACGAACATGGAGAATATCCTGAAAAAGTTTCATTTTCAAGGTTCGGGGTAGAGTTTATAGGCGACCACGGAACCCTGGAAGCTGAAGTCCTCTACATGCTCGGGGTGCAGCCTGTCTGGGATGAGTACGGGTATGTAACCGGAGTTGAGGCTATTCCTGAAGAAGAGCTGCTGCCAAATTATAATGCTTCATATTATGCTTCAAAGCCTGGGAGGCCGCGTATTGACGTTGTCTACACTACCGCAGGAATGAGGGACGCTTTCCCGGATAAAATCAAAATAGTAGACCGCGCTGTAAAACTCGCAAGTTCTCTTCCTGCAGTAAACTATCCCAACTACGTTAATCAGAGCTCCCTCACAATCTACGATTCCCTTGTCGCTGCAGGATATGACAATGAGACTGCAACAAAACTCTCTACTATGCGCTGTTTTGCGGTAATGGATGGTACTTATGATATAGGGGTCTCAGATACTGTCAGTGCAAGCGGGACCTGGGAAAACGAAGAAGCCATTGCAAATGTGTACCTGGATAAAATGGGATATGCTTACGGAGAGGATTTCTGGGGCATACAATCCAGAAACCTCCTTGAAGGCAACCTGAAAAATGTTGAAGCGTCGGTACATTCGGCCTCTTCAAACCTTTACGATTCCCTTGACAACGATGACTTTTTCCAGTATTTCGGCGGTCTGAACCTTGCAACTAGGTACGTAAAGGGCGATGGGACCACTCCGGAGATGTATGTTTCGGATACAAGTGATCCTGACAGGGCTCAGATGATTGGTATGCAGAAGTACCTCAGCAAGGACCTGAGAGCCAGATATTTTAATGACAGGTGGATCGAAGGGATGCAGGGCTCAGGATATTCAGGCGGCAGCATGATGTCCGAGTTTGTGAACAATCTCTTTGGATGGGAAGTCAGCACTCCTGACCTTGTGGATGATACTGTCTGGGAGCAGGTGTACGAGACCTATGTCAATGATCCTGCTATGAAAGAATGGTTCAAGCAGAATAATCCCAATGCTCATCAGTCGATAACAGCCAGAATGCTTGAAGCTGTCAGGCATGAATATTGGAAGCCGTCGGAAGAGATTATCCAGAGCCTTGCAACGGAATATGAACAGTCTGTGGCTGAAAACGGAGCTTCATGCTGTCATCATACCTGTGGAAATCCTCTGCTCCATGAATTTGTAAGTGGAAAGGTATCTGTTCCAGGCTACTCTGAGCAAATCGAAGCTGCAACTAAAGCCGAAACTCTGAAGCCTATAGAAGAAATCCAGAGCAGTAGCAGCAGTCGTGGCAGCCACAGTACTGGAAAAGCTAGTGTAGTCTCAAAAGATAGCGTATCCGGCAACCAGACTTCTAAGACGACCTTTAAAGAGTCGGATGAAAATCAAACGTCTCATGATTCAGAAGCAGGATACGGAATTGACTCCTCGGAGCCTGCCCCAGATATTAAGAATTCCGCAGAATCCAGTTATGTAGAAGGTTATGAAATGCAGAAAGATTCTGCTGAAGAGAAAGAAAGTGGAGGTACTTCCTTCTCGGGTGCTGATATTTTCGGAATTCTCTTAGTGGTAGCAGCAGTGGGTGGAATTTATCTGGGATTCAGGAAAAAGAAAATGTAAATAAGAAAATGTAAATACGAAAATGCAAATAAGAAAGTGAAAATAAGTTTGAGAGGGGTATATCCCCTTTCTTTTCATCTGATAAATGAAATTTTTTATTTTTTGAGTTTTGGTTTATCGATTTTCTGGCTTATTTTTTGTCCTCTTTTAGTCCGTTGTTTCTCATCTTTTCTTCAATATTCCTTAGTCCATTGCTCTCTCATCCCTTTCCTCAATCTCTTTTATATAGGGTTTAATATCGAGCACAGGTGTCCCATTGATCGCATCAAGCCCTTTTACATGGAGCACGTTACCTTCTACTTTCAAAAGCTCTACAACCGTTAGCCCGATTCCATTAGGCCGGTAAGGGCTTCGGCTGGCAAAGACTCCGGAAATTTCTCCATCATAACGGCGGCGCTGGATGAGTTTATGTTCTTTTGATTTGTTGAAATAAAAGAGGATGTATACTTTTTCAAAGTCCTCGATCCTGTAAAGCCCATCTGCGAATTCTTCCTTGAGGACTATCTTTGAGACTTTATTGTAAACCTCCTCATTGTACACTGGCTCAAGATAATCGTTTTCTACGTAGCCTACCGGAACCATTTTAATTATTTCGAGAGCCTCCGGGGTTTCATTCATCTTTTGCCTCAAAACAGGGGATACAGATTATTTTTCCGTTTCTTACTCTGCCCAGAGGTTCCATAAAACCTTCTCCGCATTTACTGCAGATCAGGGTTGGGTAAATTATGGCTTTTTCCGGGGTTTCGATTTCCACTTCCTTTACCCAGAAAAGCTCTTCTTCTGGCATTTCCAGGACTTTCTGGCTTTTCTCACTGTGCGAAACCCTAAACTCTTCTGCCTCTTCGGGGCTTGCAGTGCCTGCCCTCAGTTTTGCGAAAAGTGCTGTGTGTTTTTCATCCTGAGGAAGAGCATCAGGTTTCAGGGATATTCTCAGGGCTTTATTATCGCCTCTTTTGAAGTATGTGTAAACGTGTTTCCCGTGTTCTTTGAAAATAAGGTTCCCTTTTCCGCAGGTGCAGCCATTTATTGCTTGAATAGCATCCACAGCGCATGACCGGTTTTCTACAATTGCAACCAGTTCTTCATCTTTACTACGTTCTTTGAAGTGGTTAGCAGCAAGGGTTGCTATCCTGTATCCTATGGAAAGTCCGGGGCAGACATGCCCATGAAACTGTACGGCAGTATTGAAATCCAAATTTCTAACTCCTGATTTTCTAGTTAATATTTATACTGATTTCCGCGTTAGACTTTAATGCTAGAAATAGTTAACCTGACAAAATAATCTCTTATTATTTGGATACTATTTATATGTTTTTTATTTGATTGATGTTACTAAAACATGGTCTTGTAATAATAACAGGCTTGCTTTCGAGACTTGAGAAATCAGAATTTTCGCTATCCATACCTAATTCCTCAACCTCTTTTTTGAAGCCGTAGAACAATACAGCCTTAATTTAAGAAATTTACATTTGGTTAAACGCTGCCGGAAAAATACAAATAGAATTTGGGCTTCGTAAAACTCCTATCTTAATCAGTTTCAATAGGCTCTGAAATGAACAAGTAGAAATAATATATCGGGTAATTCTGTTTAAATAAATAGAAATATTTTATTTTAGAGAAATTCTACGAGCCTGAATTTGATATTATTTAATTAAGATCTTTGAGCCTAATTCGGCTCATTATAATATAAATTGAGAATAACCTACTCTACTTTTATATATGATATCCTATATTATGTTCCCTATATCATGTTCCCGATAATCATTATAATTGGGAGCCCTTTGCCACCTCTGATAGGCTCCCAATTGCGTGATTCAACCCCTACGATTAAGAAAAACCCCTTAACTCTTAATCGTTGACTTTCTCTTTATGTTATAGAGGTATATAACCTATACGATTTTAAAATTTGGATCGCGTTAAATTATTTGACCGCCTCAAAATCAGGCTCATTGGACTAAATAACCATCCTGCATAGTCAATACTTTTTGGGGATCTCTTGTTAATTTATTTTAATATGGATAATTTACATTTTATAATTATTTAAATATTTATTTAAGTTTTGTCAGGTTCCTGTTAAAACTAAAGTTTTCAGGACAAATGTAGTTGCAAAATGAGGAAGATATTTATCAAGTAGCTACATATATAACGAAAACATGAACAGTCAGCTTCTCGAATTGATTTTCCTCTCTGAAAAAAGAAAAGATCTTTTATTATTTTTGAAGGATGGGCCAAAATCGATCTCAGAGATTAGAAAAAACTTGAATGTAGATTTGGTGGCGATTCTTCCTCAAATTAAAAAATTGAGAGATAACGCCCTCGCCATAAAAACAGGCGATATTTACACTTTGTCTCCTCTTGGGATAGCGGTAGCTGGCAAAATGCAACCAATAATAGATGTATTAACAGTCTTCGGAAATAATTATGAATACTGGACAAATCATGCTGTTGAGTCCATACCTGCTCCTTTGAGGGAAAGACTCGGAGAGTTGGCGAATTGCACGTTTTCCGAACCTCCTGACAGAACACGCCTCTTTGAACCTCACAGGGAATTTGTGGAAAACCTTATGAAATCAAGAAAAATAAACGGCACCGCCTCAATTTTTCACCCTGATTATCCATCCCTTTTCCTTAGTTTTGCAAAAAAGGGGGCTGAGATTTCCATTCTTGTGACCCGCCCGGTTTATGAAAGGATAAAAGAAGAGTACGGGGCCGAGCTAAGTGAGTATCTTAAATTCAAGAATGCGAGTTTTTATGTCTGCAGTAAAAAAATGGAACTTTCCCATGTAGCTACTGACAGATTCCTCTCTCTAACCCTACCTTTTTCTGACGGTACTTTTGACCATAAAGAAGATGTTCTATGCTTTGACCCAGTTGCAATTCAGTGGGGGGAAGACCTTTTTGTTTACTACAGGAATATCTCTGATAGAATAACCGAAATCTGAATTTATTTTTGAGACAGCCTCCTGAATACAGCCTCCTGAACAGCTAGAAGATAATTATAAATCTCACCCCCACTATCCTTTATACTATGCAAAAAGTTCAGGAAACCGCAGAAAAAATCCGGACAATGGAAATCCGGGGCGCAGGTAGGATTGCAAAAGCTGCTGCCGAAGCTATAAGGGATTATGCTGCAGGGCTGGACACAGCTTCAATGGAAGAATTCAGTGCTAGGATAAGGGAAGTTTCAAGTTATCTCATAAGTACTCGTCCTACAGCCGTTTCTCTTCCGAATGCCGTAAAGCTTGCTTCAAAGTACTCTTCAGGAAATGTGGAGGAAGCAAGGCAGGAAATCATTGAAAACGCAAACCGATTTATTGAGGAAGCTGGTAGGGCGCTTGAAAAAATCGGGAAAATAGGGTCAAGAAGAATCCGGGATGGGGATGTTATTATGACCCACTGCAACTCCCATGCTGCTCTTTCTATCATCACCGCAGCCTTTGAAGACGGAAAGGATATCTCGGTAATTTCCACCGAAAGCCGTCCCAGGCGCCAAGGCTTGTTGACAATCCGCCACCTCAACGATTTCGGGATCCCGACAACCCTGATCGTGGATTCTGCGGTGCGCTACTACATGAAAGACGTGGATAAGGTCGTTGTTGGGGCTGACGCTATTGCAGCTAACGGCGCCCTAGTAAATAAGATTGGGACCTCCCAGCTTGCCCTTGCAGCCCACGAGGCCAGAAAAAGTTTCATGGTTGCTGCCGAGACCTTCAAGTTCAGCCCGAGCACAATCGTCGGAAACCCCATAGAAATTGAAGAAAGGGATGTAGAAGAAGTCGTAGACTCTGCAATCCTGAAAGAGCTATCTCATGTACAGGTAAGAAATCCGGCGTTTGATTTCACGCCTGCCGAATACATAGATATGATCGTAACCGATATAGGAATCATCCCGCCTGCAATGGCTTATACGGTTATAAAAGAGCATCTGGGCTGGGAGCTTGGAGAAATTTAAGAAGACTGAATAATTTTAATTTTTACACTTTTTATTTATTTCTACTAGGTCTTTGAGCGTTTTTCAGTACTTTCAATCGTCTTTAATAACCCCGTCCGTAATCCTGAGTACCCTTGAACATTCTTTTGCAACCTCAGGATCATGTGTTACAACAAGAATAGTCTGCCCCTTTTCACTCAATTCTTTGAAAACCCGTATAATTGAATCTCTGGTTTTGCTGTCCACTTCGCCTGTGGGTTCGTCAGCCAGAATAACGGCAGGCTTATTCGCAAGTGCCCTGGCAATAGAAACTCTCTGCTGTTCCCCTCCTGATAATTCGGAAGGCTTATGGGAGAGGCGGTCTCCAAGGCCAAGTTCTTCGAGCAGTGCCGCTGCCCTTTCTTCCCTTTCTTTTTTGGAAATCCTGGAAAAGCGCATGGAAAGCTCCACATTCTCAAGCGCGGAAAGAGTCGGGATAAGGTTATAGTGCTGGAAAATAAAACCTATTTTTTCCCTTCTCACGCTGGGAAGCAGTTTTTCAGGCACTGAAGTCAGGTCCATTCCGTCAAGGATTATTTTTCCATCAGTGGATTTCTCAAGTGTGCCAATCAGGGCCAGAAGAGTGGATTTTCCGGAACCTGAAGGTCCCATTATCGCAAGAAGTTCCCCTTTTCTTACGGTTATGCAGGCGCAGCGGAGGGCATGGACAGGAATTTTACCTTGATAATAGGTTTTGGAAAGGTTTTCAACCTGCATTATGATTTTCTGCCCTTCATATCCCAAAACGCTTTTGTTCTCTTCTCTTTTTGGCTTATCTAATTTTTTATTCCCTTCTCTCTCAATTTCCATTTTAGGCATGCTTCAAAGCCTCCATTGGGCTCATTTTCGAGGCTCTGTATGCAGGGTAAAGTCCTGAAAGAGCCCCTATCAGTAAGGCAAAGAGCATGGCAATTACAAGAAGCCTGGGCGTTATTAGGAAAAGCACTATCCTTGTATTTGAAAGCCAGGCATTCATAATATAAACAGCCAAGGTACCTATAAGAATTCCCAGGATTCCGCCGAAAAAGCCCATGCATGAAGCTTCCCCAAGCGTGAGGAGCAAAATATCCCTTGTTTCGGCTCCAATTGCTTTTAAAATCCCGAATTCCCTTGTTCTCTCGGTAACGGACATAAGCATGGTATTCATCACGCAAAGCCCGCCTATGATTGCTGCAAGGAGCCCTGAGCTGATAGTGATCACGCTGAAAATCATAAAGGACTGCCTTGCCTGCACTTCAAGCTCTCCAGGAGAAAGAGTGCTTGTACCTTTTACGCTCAATTCTATGCGTTTGGAAAGCATTTCGGCATCAACCCGCTCATCAGGCACTGCAAAGATATAAGAAACCGAATTGTCCACTTTATAGAGGTCCTGTGCAGTCTTAAGAGGTATAATTACCGCATTGTCAAAAATCGAGCCAGTATAATCCAGGATTCCTACAACAGTAAAATACTTATCATGAATCTCAAACTTACTTCCTATCTGGAGTTTATATTCTCTTTTTATGTTGCTTCCGACAACAACACTATAAGAATCTCCAGGATTGAGGAAACGGCCTGCCTTCAGTTCCACGGGATAAAGGGCAACACTGGATTTTTCCGGAGGGATACCAAGGATCTGTTTTCCGGTCATTCCCATTTTATCCTCGTCAAAGGTAGTCATTAAAATCCCATACGCATCTTTTACCCCTGCCACCCTGAGTACGTCACTCACCTTATTATCCGTAAGTCCCCCTCCAAAGACTCCGCTTTCGGCAAAGACCCGGATTTTATCGCTGGTTACACTCATGGAGCGCTCAAAGGTTTGGTGAAAATTCTCGGACATTGCCCCCATAACTATAACAGCAAAAATCCCAAGAGCAATTCCACAGACTGTCAGGCCACTCCTGATCTTCCTATTCATTATATTTCGGATGATGAGGTCAAACATGATGGTTTCTCATTCGAATTCTAAAGTTTTGAAATATTCAAAGCTTTCAAAGCTTTCAGGATTTTTTATTTCCTCTTTCTTCCAGAAAGGAGTCCAGCGCAGAGGAAAATCCCCAGTCCCGCGAGAGAGTTAAAGGCAGGAGAGTCTTCAACAGGACTTGTTTGGGCTACTGGCTCAAAGACCCTGAGAACCGTTTCATGGCTGTCCAGGATTTCTCCTTCTTGGTTCTGCACATAAATTTTCACATTATAATCTCCCTTCGGGACTCCTTGCCAAATTATGCCTATCGTATCTTCTTTTCCCGCGGTCAGGAGGTCTGCAGTTTCTTCAAAAGCCTGTACTCTTCCTTCCTCAGAAGTCAGTACAACTCTTATAATCCCATTAAAAGGCACCTGGGATCTTCCAATGATAGTGACACTTGCCCCGTATTCATCCACATCGATTTCCTGATCAATAATCTCTACTTTTTCTTCGGCCATGAAGTTCGATATATAGGCTGTAGTGAGGTCAGGAGAGTGGGAATGAATTTTCAGAAGGGCAGTGTAGTTTTTATCTTTCTCGAGGAGAAAAGGCCAGTAAGTTGCATTATAATAGGTGTTTGTAACAGGAATATTCTTCTGCTTTTCAGAATATATGATTTCCGTGCCTGAGAGGAGCTTCAGGTCAAGATCTATCATGCTGGGCTCAGGCAATTGCATACTCCCAAAACCAGCAGGACTAGCAAGAGTCATCAAAATCGAAGCTTTTTCGGAATCTGCCGAAAAGTCTACAAGTTTAAGCTTTGAAAGAGTGGGGCTCCGGTAAGAAAACGAAAGTTCTCTAAATGCAAGGTCTTCGCTGTTGTTTTTCACAAAAACCCTTGCTGTGTAAGATTCCCTGTCTTTTCCTGAATCTTCTTTAACTCCCCAGAACACGATCTTTGTAACTTCCTGTCCTTTCTCCACAGGGTCCAGGAGGAAAGTTTCCGATTTCAGCAATTTCTTCCCCGAACTCAAAGTAAATACAAGAGAGATATTTTCAAGAGACTGCTCAAATTGGACTGTGGCATCCGAAAGTTCATCGTCTGAGAAAAAATCCGTGATAACGGCATCTTGCTTCCTTTCTTCTTGAGGGCCTACCTCATCAACTGCTGCAAAAGCAGGACTGAGCTCAACACAGACCATGGTCAAAAATAAAAGTATGGTAAAAAAACGAAAAACAAACCCTTTATATTTAAAAGAATTCTTTTTTTGAGGCAGGTTCAAGCCCGAATCCTCCTTCTATGAAACTTCGGATAGAATCCTCAGGAACTCCGTTAAATCAACATCTTGGTCGACTCTATATAATTAGAATATATGTAAGAACTACTATGTTTAAGTTTTCGTCTCCCGCAAAACAGGTTTTAAAGTCAGCTTTTATTTTCTCAGATTTGTTTTGTCTGGCTGTTAAGGCTGGCTTGAGTCTTATAATGCAAACTTTTTTTAAAAAAGTTTGATCACAAACTTTTGAGAAAAGTTTGATCAAAACCGAAAATCCCTTACAGCGGCGTGATCACAAACTTTTTCAAAAAAAGTTTGATCAAAAATTCCTGGTGACGGCGTGATCAACCGGCGCAACGGTTGCAGCCCAACGGTTAGTTGCGAGCGAAATAACTGGTCTCTTTCTTTTGGTTTGGGATTATATTTTTGTCGTAACCCAGGTTCCACAAGATATAGGTGATTTTTTGATTACGTCTTCATCGAGAACTTCTTGAAGCAGGGCAGGGTTCCGTGCGTCCATAACAAGAGCGTCGAGTTTGCAGCGTTCGATAATTTTTGCGGCTACAGGGTCAACAGGGGATTTTGAGCCTGCCTTCATCTCAATTGCCATGACTACGTTTATCAGTTTTTCAGGGGAGATTTTGTCATATTTCACTGCCGAAGGATCACAGTTAGGGTCAGAAGAATAAATCCCGTCAATCGATGTTGCAATTGTCAGCAGGTCTGCCCGCAGGAACTCCGCAAGAATTGCAGCTACTGCATCCGTGGTCTGACCAGGGGTAACTCCTCCCATGACAACTACTTTTCCGGGACGTATTGCCTTTGCGGCTTCCATATAATTTGTCGGAATTTCTGGAGAGGCATCGGATCCGAGGGCTGCAGCAAGCAGACGTGCATTGAGGCGAGTGATTTCGATACCTATATAGTCGCACGTTACTTCATCAGCGCCAGCAGCTCTTGCAGTCTCGATGTAATTTCGTGCTGCTTCCCCTCCTCCCGCTACCACAAGCAGAGTATGTTTCTTCGAGAGTTTTCGGAGAACGTCCGCATATTTTAAAAAACGATCCGGGTCAAGATTTTTAGCGAGAATTGAACCGCCTAACGAAAGTACTATGAGCATGATGATCTCTACACATTAAGAATTCGAATTTTTAAATGTATCGCTGAACGCTTTTTCTAAATGTCATCAAAAATCCCATATAATGAGAAATCCTAAAGATTCCCAAACCAATAGATTCTTGTTGATAACTTATTGTTTAAGCTTATTGTTCTTTAAAGTAGGTAAATCTTTTCAGTGCAGGATGGTACATGAATCTTATTGATATACTTAGGGCTGTTAAGGAAGGCAAAATGGATCTTGAGGCTGCAGAACAGCAGGCTCGAAGCCTGGGATTTGTCTCCTATACGGATATAGCAAAACTTGATTCTCATAGAAAAAACAGAACAGGGGTAATTGAAGCTGTTCTTGCCGACTGTAAGACTCCTGAGGACGTGGTGGAAATTGCTAGAGTCATGGTTGCAGAAAGCAAAAGAGCCCTTATTACACGAGTTTCGTCAGGTCATCTTGAAGCCTTAAAACAGGCCTTCGGCCAGGATAAACTTGAGTGGAACAGCAGAGCTCGCACAGTTGTTATCCATGACGGTACGCCTGCCCCTAGAACCGGTGGAGTTGTAGGGATTATTTCCGCAGGTACAGCTGATATCCCGGCTGCGGAAGAAGCCAGGGTTGTAGCCTCGGAAATGGGCTGTGAGGCGGTTGTGGTTTATGATGTGGGAGTTGCAGGAATCCACAGGCTGATCCCAGCACTGCACAAATTGAAAACCATGAAACCTGGAGCAATCGTGGTTGCAGCCGGAAGAGAAGGAACGCTTCCCACGATAGTCTCGGGATTAGTTGATGTACCTGTTATTGGGCTTCCGGTTTCAACAGGCTACGGAGCAGGCGGAGGTGGAAAAGCTGCCCTGCTGGCAATGCTTCAGTCCTGCTCCACACTTGCAGTCGTAAATATTGATGCAGGGTTTGTTGCGGGAGCATATGCTGCAAGGATTGCAAACATGATTGCGGCTGCTTATATCCACGGCAAGGATGCCAGGACGGATCAGGAAGGAGAGTAAATGTGCAATTAAAAGGAAAGAAAAGGAAATAGAAGGAAAGAGAAGAATAGGAAAGAAAAGGAAATAGAAGGAAAGGAAAGGAAAGGAAAGGAAAGGAAAGGAAAGAAATTAAAATGCAGGAAGGATTTTTATGAAAGCACTTATATTCAATCCTTTTTCAGGGGCAGCAGGGGATATGATCCTCGGATGTACTCTCGACCTTGGAGCTGACCGAAAAACAGTTAAAGAACTGATAGAGGCTTCTGTCGATGTATCAGTGGATATAAGAGAAGTTGTAAAAAAAGGAATAAGAGCCCTAGATGTCCGGGTAAACGTGCCTGAAAAAGAACCTGTCCGCACATATTCGGAACTTATGGATGTGGTAAAAGCTGCGAAACTACCTCCCAATGTGGAAGCAAGTGCTCTTGATATTTTCTTAAAGCTGGCCGAAGCCGAAGCTTCAGTTCACGGGCAGTCTGACCTTGAGAAACTCCATTTCCATGAAGTCGGGCAAAGTGATGCCCTTGCCGATATAATAGGCTCTTCAGCAGCTATTCATTCTCTTAATTGCGGTTCCGTTTACTGTACTCCTATAAATGTGGGCAGTGGGACAATAGAATGTGCACATGGAGTTCTGCCTGTACCAGCCCCGGCAACCCTTGAGCTTCTCAGAAGAGGAAAATTCTATTTCAAGGGTGGAACTGAAAAAAAGGAACTTCTTACTCCTACAGGAGCTGCTATTCTTGCCCATTTTGCAAGACCACTAGAAGTTTTTCCTCAGGGAAGGGTAATTTCAATAGGTTACGGGGCAGGAGATTCCGAGCTTTCTGGACCAAATGTGCTGCAGGGAGTATTGTCCGAACTTGATTCCTGCCTGATTCCAGATATTATTGAGGTTCTCGAGACGAATGCTGACGACGTAAGCGGAGAAGTCCTCGGCAACCTGTTCGAGGAACTTCTTGCTATGGGAGCACGGGATGTCGCAATTCTCCCGGCAACAATGAAAAAAGGACGTCCAGCTCATGTTATCAAAGTTATCGCAAAACCCGAAGATACTGCAAAACTAGCCAGGAAAATAATTATCGAAACAGGGTCTCTGGGAGTAAGAGTTATCCCTACCCGGCACAGATTGATGGCTGCCAGGCGAATAGAATTAGTTAAATTTGAGGTTGAAGGGCAGGTATATAAAGCTGCGGTCAAGATCGCCAGAGATTCTGAGGGTATCCTGCTCAATATTTCTGCCGAGTTTGAGGACTGCAAGAAAATTGCAAAAATGAGCGGTATTCCTGTGAAAGAGGTTATAAGAAGGGTAGAGGAAGCCGCAAGAAAGCTTTTCTCCTAAAGTTCTCAGAATACGAATAAGGTAAATAAAATAGGAATGAAAGATAAAGCGAAAAATAGAGTGGAAATGTAAGTTAAAGAGTAAATTGAAAAACAGATCGAAAAAGGTAAATGGTAAAGCAAAAGCCTTGACCTTAGGCTTTTACTTTTATATCATTTCACTTTCCTTATTTTACTTTTAAACTCACTTTGATTTTAATCTTAATTTACTTTTAAACTTAAATTGTTTCAAAATTCCTCAGGATTTAAAGTTTACCCATGGAATGTAGGAGTTCTGCATTCAGAATACTTGCTCCAGCTGCTCCGCGGATAGTGTTATGTCCCATTGCGATGTATCTAATTCCTTCTCTTATACGGCCAACTGAGACGCTCATGCCTTTTCCCATGCCGCGGTCAAGGCGCGGCTGAGGTCGGTCGGCTTCGTCTCTTACTATAATAGGGTTTTTAGGTTCGGAAGGAAGTTCTCCAAGCCTGGGGTTAAAGCTCAAAAAGGCTTCCCTTACTTCTTCAGGTGTCGGTTTTTCCCTCATTCCAGCCCAGATGGCTTCAGTATGCCCGTCGATAACGGGAACTCTATGGCAGGAAGCACTGATTCTCAGATCTGCAGGCACAATTTCAGACCCGTTAAACTCTCCAAGGAGTTTTAAGGGTTCAATTTCCATCTTATTTTCTTCACTTCCTATGTAAGGAATTATATTGTCATAAATTGCCATTGCAGCAACCCCAGAAAATCCTGCCCCAGAAATCGCCTGCATTGTGGCTACCTGTACGGTTTCAAGCCCAAACTGCATAAGAGGCTTTAAAGTAAGGGTCATGACAATTGTGGAGCAATTGGGGTTTGTAATGATATATCCGTCCCATCCTCTTGCATCCTGTTGGACTTCAAGGAGTCCGAGATGTTCTGGATTTACCTCGGGGATTACAAGAGGAATGTCCTTTTCCATCCTGTAAGATGAAGCATTACTTGCCACTGCAAAACCGGACTTCGCAAATTCCGATTCGACTGTCAGAGCAAGGTCTGCAGGAAGTGCCGAGAAAACCACATCCGCATCTACAGCTTTTGGGTCTACAGGGACAACTTCAATATTTTCAACGCTTTCCGGCATAGCTGTGTCTAACTTCCAGCCTGCGGCTTCTTTATATGTTTTGCCGGCGCTCCTCTCGGACGCTGCAAGGGCTGTTATCTCAAACCAGGGATGGTTTGCAAGTCTTTCTACAAATCTTTGCCCTACAGCACCTGTGGCGCCTAAAATACCCGCTTTAATTGCTACCATCTAAAAAGCTCCGGAGAGAAAAAAATTAAATTATAAAAAGGAAAAAGAAAAGTGGAATAAAAAGATTATTCCAATTGGCTATCGTTTTACTCTTCTACCTTAATTGCCTGGCTTGGGCATGCTTCTTCGCATGCGCCGCAGTCCACGCATTCGTCCTGGTCGACTACTGCAATTCCTTTTTCTTCATCAATGGCAATTGCTTCAGAAGGACATTCGTCTACGCAGGTTCCGCATCCTGAACATTCATCTGCATTAACTATTGCTGGCATATTTTTTTCACACTCCTTTTTATTGCTCGATAACCTGGAAATTAGACGGGACGTTTTTGAAACTTCCATAGAATATCGAAAAGTTTGATCATAACGCCATTAACAAGATAACCATAAAAACTTATCGCTTTTTAGCAAAAGACAACGTTCAAAATCAGGATTGAGTTAACTACTAGGGCTTCTAAAAAACTACATTATTGATTATTATAAATAAAGAGAAAATTGAAAAAATGTTAATTCAACACACAGAATCATGCAGAGAAATTCCTGCATCAGTCAGGCGGTACATTCCTTCTTCGAATTTTAGGAAACCTTCTTTTAACAGGAAATCCATATGGAATTTAAAGAAGAAGTCGTTTAATCCGGATTCTTCTTTTAGCTGCTTTTCAGTTTTTCCAAAGATTCCGACAATCCGGAGAAGCTTTCTTCTTGCAGGATTTATGGAAACCTTTTCCATTATTATATGTTCCTGCTTGACAGCCTCGCCTTCAGTTAGCTCACCCTTCCCGTCGAAATAAGCATCAAGTTCATCAATTTCGTTGTCCATGTCGAAACTCCGTTATTTAATTATTAAATATAGCGGATTCTCTTAAAAAATTCCGAAAAAGGCCGATTATACTATAAATTGTAATTGCAGTTGTAATGGTGGTTGCAATTATAATTATTTAACTGTAATTGTGATTGCAACTTTCTGAATTTAGTTTCAGCTTATTACCTTATTCTAAGGTTGAATTCACATCATCTTTACCTTGCATTATTTTCATTCATCTTTCCTGTACAGGTCAATCCTGCATATTTGCTCGTACCCATGTTCACTATGGTTTTCAGCATTATGCTTATGCTTGTGAACTTCTTTTTCAAAAGCAATTTCTGATTTCCTGAGATTCATTTCGAGAGTATCCTCAATAATTTCCGTGAGCTCATGCTCTGAGATCTTTGTAATTGCAGAAAGTAGCCTGAGTTCGGTTTTCTTATTTTTCCGATCTGGAAGAAGCTCTACCTGAGGCATTTCCTTAGAAGAAGTTACACTGCCCTTGACCGTAGATTCAGGGAGTTTTACGGAAAGCTTTACATGTCCTACAAAGTCAGGGTTAATTTCCCTAAATCTATCCTGGATGATCTGAAGGTTTTCTTTTATAAAATGTACGCTTTCTTCAGGGCTGAAATTCAGTAATTCAAGAGTATAACGTACTGAGTACACTGAAACTTCTGAAAGTTCAATGGAGTTTTTCTTTCCTTCTGAGTGTTTTTTAAATCCTGGCACAGAGAGGTGAAGAAGCAGCTTTTCGAATTGTTCGTCTTTATACTTAGCCGAAATTCTCAAGATCCGGGCTTCAGGATTAATCTCGCATAGCATTTTCTTAGCAGCCAGGATAGTTTCTTCAGGTGTTATATCGATCTTGTTTATGCAAAGAATTTCGGCTTCTTTAATCTGCGTTTCTATAAACTTTGGGATCTCTTTTGCTTCGGTTCCAAAACGGCCAGGATCTACAAGGGTTACTATTGGAGCAAAGGAGAGTTTGGAGAGCCCCATTGTTTCGATTTCTTCCCTTATCTGCCCCGGGAAGGCGATCCCTGTCGGTTCAATAATCACAATATCAGGAGCAAACTTTTCCTCAAGAGTCTGAAGGGTATACTGCATGCTTATTCTGAGTGTACAGCAGATGCAGCCGCTTGTAAGCTCCTCAGTTACAATGTCAGGACTTGTAAGAATATCCCCATCAAGCCCAATTTCCCCAATCTCATTTACAATAATTGCAGTTTTTTTTCCAGCATCACTGAGCTGTTTGCCGATTCTTTGTATTGTAGTTGTTTTCCCACTTCCGAGAAAACCTCCTATTATCATGACTTTCATGTTTTTCTCCTTTTTGTGTGCATAAGATTGCTTTTTGGGTAGTCTGAAGTGTATGATCTATTTAATAATATATATAAAATTGGCAGTGATCCTGAACCTAAAAATGGCTTGATGGCGCGACTGCTTGCTCACAAACTTTTTCAAAAAAAGTTTGATCAAAAACGCAAACCTTTTTTCAAAAGGTTTGATTGAAAACAGTGTAACGTTTGGATTTAAAAGCCTTATCCCCAAACCCTATCGGCGTGATCACAACCCTTTTCAAAAAAGGCTTGACCGCAAACTTTTGAGTAAAGTTTGATCAAAACCGGCATAAAGGCGTGATCAACCGGCGCAACGGTTGCGGCCCAACGGTTGCGGTGCAGTGGTTGCAGTGCAGCGGTTTTGCACAAGGTAGTGCTCGATAGTGTTTACTGGAGTCAAAAAAAGCAGATGAAATTCTGAAAAAAAGCTTGGGCTGGATTAGGTTTTCTTCTATAACAAGGAGGATCGGTCTGACATTTGAGTTAGTTCGAAAGGAAACCGATGATTATTCATGATTTAAAGAATAGCTGCGTTCTCATCCAAAAGAACCTGGAAGTTCCGAACGGTTTTAGAAAAATTTGTTTGTCTGGGAAGAGATACTGAGGTACTATACTCATGGGTTGCGAGTTTTGATTCTCTCCGTTTTATCCCTTTACCTGTTGAGTAGATATTAACTAGTGGGGTGTTAAAGGGGACGAGAACGCAAATCACACTATGCATTCTCAGTATATAATATTTTTAATCTGTAATATTATCCTATCCTTTACATGTTAGTGTATTACTATAATTTTAGTCTGTAGTTCTAATCTTATATTACTACTATAATCTTATATCATTGTTATAATTACTGTTATAATATTACATTACATATGTAAAAAGTTTTTATGTTTCAGGTTTTTACTCTTCTAAGCTCAAGATTTGATTGGTAATTCAGTACGGATAATATTTTTTTAAATTTAGGTGTAAAAATCAATTTTAATAAAGAATAAAACATTTACCAAGCCCAATTTAAGGTTTGGCAGAATATTTAAAGCAAAGCCTGAAGAATACTTCTGGTTCGGAATCTTGCCAAGGACTGTTTCAATTATATTAACAGAATAATTTATATATTTCTTAGTAAAGATGAAAGAAAATATTGAAACTACAGAAATATCCTTTTGTAATCACTTTGAGGAGCATTTGCATGCAAAGCAAACCACTTACGCCTGAAATGAAAGCTTTCCTCATTTCTATAGGCTCAGTTTCCATAGACCCTTCACTTATTCCACAAGTTCGAGGCTCCACTGCAGGTCCGGGGGCAGGTACAAGTTCTGTTTTCTTTAAATCTGGAGATAAACGGGTAAGACTCAGCATAAAAACAGATTCTCCTCTTTCAATCCAGAACGCTGAAGGGGAAGGAAATGTTGGAGTTTTCTATCAAGAAAAAGAGCTTGTGCGAGGGAAAATTGAGCTTGCTCCTGCACATTGTCCTGACCAGGCTTTTATAACTCTTTGTGAGAAATGCATATTTGATTGTAAATACTGTCCCGTGCCCAAATTACAGGGGCATGTTAAGAGTGAGGAAGAAGTCCTGAGGATAATTGATGAAGTTTTGCAGGCAGGAAATCTGAAAGCTATTTCCCTTACTTCCGGGGTTGAAACCTCAATCGAAGGAGAGGTTGAGCGTGTGCTCAAATTGCTTCCTGCTCTGAAAAAGTATAATGTTCCTATTGGAGTTTCGGTGTATCCTACAGGAGACTGCTCCAGAAAGTTTTATGAAGCCGGAGCTTCTGAAGTCAAGTACAATGTTGAGACTATGGACAGAGAGATCTTTAAAAAGGTGTGTGGGGATCTGTCCCTTGATTATATTCTGGATAAACTCAGGGAAGCTGTGAGTGTTTTCGGAAAAAATCGGGTTTTCAGCAATTTCATAATAGGGCTTGGAGAAAATGATGATTCTGTCAGGGATGGAATCAAGACCCTTGCAGAAATGGGGGTAATTCCTATCCTGCGACCAGTAAACCCGCACCCTTTGAGGGCTGGAGAATGTTTTACGGAACGTCCGTCCCCTGAGCGCCTTTTAAAACTTGCAAAACTTGAAGCCGAGATTCTCAAGAAATACGGACTCGATCCAGGGCTTGCAAAAACAATGTGCCTGAAATGTACTGGCTGTGATCTTGTCCCCTTTATTGATCTTTAATTCCTAATTCTCACGTTATCTTTTTTCTTTTAAATGTTTGGTTTCTCTAAGGTTTTTTATACTTTTTGTCTTCTGTTTTTATCTATTTCATACATTATTTGTGTGAATGCGAGATTATTTATTTTTAAGCTCACAAGTTTTTAATCTTTATTTCATTTTTTTTATTTCTCTTTTTCTTTGATAAGTATCCTCTGATTTACATTAGAAACTTTGCAGATGGATCTTTATTATCCGCAATTGTCTGCAAAGCAGACAACTTTCGAATATAAAAGATACAAGAATTATTATGTATAAAGGTCGCGTCAAGAACTATAATTAAGAGTTCAAAAATAGTTACATGTAGAATCTAAAAACTGTCCGTTGCGTGGGAAAGTTACATTTAATTTGCAAAAGAGGTTGAAAAATGCACTTCAGTCTTGGAATTGATGCAGGGGGTACTTATACCGATGCCGTTATTGTGAGGGACTCTGATGGAGCAGTCATCGAATCCAGTAAAGCACTGACTACCTATCCTGACCCGCTTCCTGGAATGAAAAATGTTATTGACACACTGAGCCCAGAGTACCTTAAAGATGTTAAGCTGGTATCTGTATCCACAACTCTATCTACAAACACCATTTTAGAAAGCACGGGGTTTCCTGTAGGGCTAATTATGGTGGGGGATTATATAATTCCAGAGAAACTCCCTACAGACTATTGGGCAGCGGTTTCTGGTGGGCATAACAGTGACGGTGAAGAACTAAAGACTCTTGACCTCGATTCCGTAAAAGAATTCGCCCTTAAGATAAAAGATAAGGTTTCAGCTTTTGCGGTATCTTCGTATTTTAGCAATCGCAACCCCGAACACGAACTTGCTGTCAAAAAAGCCGTAAAGGAACTTACAGGGCACCCTGTAGTTTGTGGGCATGAACTTTCCCAGGACCTTGGGGCTTACGAAAGGGCTATAACTGCATTTCTTAATGCCCAGCTAATCCCTGTAACCCACAAATTTATCCAGGCAATAATCAAGGATTTCAAAAGCAGAGGTATCAATGCGAACCTACTGATGCTGAAATGTGACGGGTCAGTTGTGGGAATAGAAGAGGCTCTGGAGAAACCCATAGAGACTATTTTTTCAGGACCTGCAGCAAGCCTTGTAGGCGCAGCTCACCTCAGCAAGTTCAATACCTGCGCTATGATCGATGTTGGCGGCACGAGTACAGATGTAGCTATGATGGTTAATGGGCTTCCGCAACTCAGCAATTCGGGTGCCGTTGTTGGAGGGTGGCAAACCCGTGTAAAAGCTATACGTATGGAAACCTCTGCAACCGGAGGGGACAGCCATGTCTGGGTAAAAGGAGACCGAGTTTATATAGGGCCTCGCCGGGTAATTCCGCTTTGTAGGGCATCAATCATATACCCAGGGTTCAGGGAAAAATTGAAGAAGAACAGAGTTGCAAAGGGTTATCTCTGCGAGAGTATTCAGGTGACAAAATTTTATGTCAGGACAGGCTCTAGACCCATTGAATTGAGGGTAGGAGAACGAGAGATTTACAGGCATATTGGAAATGAACCTGTTTCATTTGGGGATCTGCTCGTGGCAATGAAAAAACGTCCTTCTCCGTCTATGCTGGACTCATTAATCCAGAAAAGGCTGATTCAGGCAATAGGCTTTACCCCAACTGACGCCCTTCATGTGCTTGGAGAATATACCGAATGGGACGTGGAAGCTGCAATAATAGGGGCTTCAATGCTTGGGAGGATGCTGAAACAGAGCCCCGAGGCTTTCAGCAAAGAAGCAAAACGCAGGGTTGCGCGTAATATTGCCGAAGACCTTATTGCCTACCTTATAGAGGGAATGCCAAGAAGCGAGATTGACAGGGTTCTTCTCGGAAGGAATTATACCCGTTTCAGAGTGGAAATTCCTGTGGTACTTCTCGGAGGACCTGTAAAGGCATATGTTGAGAATCTGAAAGACCTGATTAATGCTGATTTTATAGTTCCTGAGTATGCTGAGGTAGGCAATGCTGTCGGAGCTCTTGTTGGGAAGGGAATCAAAAGGATAGAGATTCTTATAAAAACAAAAGTCACCCCCAAATCTTACGAAGGTGAAGCTGAAGATATAGAAGATGAGGCTCACGAAAAGTGTGCTGCAGAAGGCATCTTGCAGTACGAAACAAAAAACGAGTTCATTGTCTTTTCTCCTACTGAAAGAAAAATATTTGAAGTTTATAACGAAGCCGTTGAGTATGCAGAAAAACTCGGAAGACAACTTGTTATGGATTACATGGTAAGTGCAGGACTTCAAAAGGAGGATATAAAAGTAGACGTGAGCAGAAAGCGTCTGGTGCCAAGTGGCTGGACTGATGTGCCTCTTGAAACAAAACTTGTTTTTGTAGGAGTAGGAACCCCGAAAAACACGATTACAGTCTGATAAAATAATAGGAAATTGGAATGCGTAATGTAAATTAAAATGGGATAGTTTAGCCAAAAAATGGGTTTTTAAGTTTGATTCTATGTTGACATTGAAATCTTTCGTGCGAGACGCTCTTTTGCCCAAAACAAATTTTTGGTATAATTAATTTAAAATAATTATAGGGATAATTATGTGTTGTAACTGGGAGTGAAAGAAAGAGCTAGTAACGGGAATAAAATAGTAGAGGAATAAAATAGTAGAATTGCCTGGAAGCTTTTGTTCCTGTTCTGAATTCTATGCTTGGGGGAGCATATTTTCGGATTGACCGTATCGGGGGCTATGGTAAAAGGAATATAAAGCTTTCGGGTTTTTTCTTACTCTTCTTTTACTCTTCTTTTAATATGCGTTTTCTGTTTTTTTCTCTCTTTTCTGCTCTTTTCTGTTTTTTTCTGTATTCTCTCTTATCTTTCTGTTTTCTCTTACTTTTCTACCAAGCTTATACTTCAGTAAAAGAGTCAGAAATCTCAAATTCAATAAAATACAATTTTCGAAAATCCCTGGGATAGTTCTTCCCCCAGGAACTTTTCCATTTCCTCTTTCAGGTTTTCAATGGCTTCTTCAATAGTGTTTCCCTTGCAAATTATATCAGCTTCAGGGCAGATTGAGACATAGAAACCTTCTTCCTGACTGATAGTTGCAGAAAAAGGAAACCAGATTGCCATATTTGAATATCTATCAGTCTACGTTTAAGGATTTTTTGCTATCCATATCCTTAAAGTTGTTTCTTGCAAAAATCTTCCCACAAGCAGAGGAATTTTATACTTAAACTGGAATCACATTCTAAATTTATATTCTCAAGTTTGTGGGTTCCATGGTATCTGAGTTTATACTATCTTCTCCTGTATCTTTACCTGACCTTTCAGTGCTTGTTCTTCTGGGCGTCTTTGTACTTACTGCTCTCAGACAGATTGGGTCTTTAAGGCTGCAGATCTGGCAGATCATGACTTTTGGAGCTATACTTGTGCTGTTACTGGGCGAGATTTCGCCTGATGAAGCCCTTGCGGCAATTAATATGGATGTGCTGATCTTCCTTTTCGGGGCGTTTTGCGTGGGAGAGGCACTTAATAGGAGCGGGTATCTTGCCTGGCTTGGGTACCGGATAGTTTCCAGGGCAAAGTCTACGGACCAGCTTGTTTTGCTTGTACTATTTTCTACAGGAATTCTTTCTGCAATCCTTATGAATGATACCCTGGCTATTATGGGGACCCCACTCGTTCTAGGTTTTTCCAGAAAGTACAAGATCTCTCCCAAACTTATGCTCTTTTCCTTGGCATTTGCGGTAACTACAGGAAGCGTTATGAGCCCTATCGGAAACCCGCAGAACCTTCTCATAGCAGTTGATGGAAACCTGAATTCTCCTTTTATAACATTCCTGAGTTCACTTGCTCTGCCAACCCTTATATGCCTTTTAATTGCATATGTTGTGCTCCGACTCTTTTTCCGGGAAGAATTCGGAAAATCAACCCTAATCCATTCCGAAGAAGCAGTTACTGACCCTGAGCTTGCCCACACCTCTAAAATTGCTCTTTCCCTTTTGCTAGTTCTAATAGGCTGTAAAATTTTCCTGGTGGAGTTTTTACCTGCCTGGGACTTCAATCTGAGCTGGATTGCACTTTTCTCCGCAACGCCTGTCCTGCTAAGCAAAAAGCGGTTTGAGATCCTGAAAAATATTGACTGGGCAACTCTGGTTTTTTTCGTTTCAATGTTTGTGCTAATGCAAAGTGTATGGCTTTCCGGAACATGTCAGGCATTGCTCGCCAGGATGTCTCCGCAGCTAGGCTCGGTGTCAATGATCCTGGTTCTCAGTATTGGGCTTAGCCAGCTTATTTCCAATGTTCCCTTTGTTGCGCTCTATTTGCCTGCCTTGGACAGTACAGTTTCTCAAGGGCAGTTGATGGCGCTTGCTGCTGGAAGCACAATTGCGGGAAACCTTTTGATTCTTGGGGCGGCAAGCAACATCATAATTATTCAAAACGCAGAAAAAGAAGGCAGCACTCTATCATTTACTGAATTCTTCAAAATTGGATTCTTAATTACTTTTCTAGATGCCGCTGTTTACTTTGTTTTTCTTTAACTCTTAATAGCTATATGTTCCATAGAATTTACTTCTTAAAATTTGGCTTTAATTTCATCTAGAGGCCTATAGTCTCTTAATTGTTGTTTTTCCTCCTTTTTATGGTATACTAAGATTCTAAGTAAGATTCAACTTTCTGATAAACTTGATATATTCAAAACACATACTCTTTTTTCTGGAAGATACAAGATCATGACTCAGAATAACACTGATCCAAATATCAGGCGCAAGCGCGCCAGGTGCACCGTACAGAAGAAAACCTTTGGGCCTGTTGAAGATCTTGAAACTCATGTCAAGCCCGATTGGTGGCAGACTCTTTTTAACTCACTTTACCTTAAGACCGATGCCGATCTTCTGGATGATATGGAGGTTACTAGAAAAGAAGTCGATCTAATTGTTTCCATTTTGGGGTTAGCTCCTGAAGAAAGAATTCTTGATCTTTGTTGTGGACAGGGAAGACACGTACTTGAACTGGCAAGAAGAGGATTTTCAAATGTTGAGGGGTACGATAGGTCCCAGTACCTTATAAGGAAAGCCAGAACAAGGGCACAGAAAGAAAACCTGCAAGTCAGGTTCAGGGAGGGAGATGCAAGAAAGCTTCCCTACCCATCTGATACTTTTGATGTGGTCACTATCCTGGGCAACAGCTTTGGCTACTTCGATTCAACGCTCCAGGACCAAAAGGTTCTTGAAGAAATCTTTAGAGTTTTGAAGCCTGGGGGCAGAGTTTTCATTGATGCCATGGACGGGGAACATATGAAAAAAAGTTTCCAGCCCAGGTCATGGGAATGGCTGGATAGGAAGTATTTTGTCTGCAGGGAAAGGGCTCTCTCAGCCGATGGGGGCCGGCTAATTTGCAGGGAAGTGATAAGCCGCATTGACAGGGGAGTAATTGCAGACCAATTTTATGCTGAGAGATTATACAACAAAGAAAGCCTTTTTGAGCTGCTTACTGTTTCAGGGTTTAGTAGTCCTGCTTTTCATACCACTTTCAGCCCAGTATCCGAAAGCACTCAGGACGCAGGTCTGATGGAACAGAGAATCCTGGTCTCGGCTTCTGTTGAAAAACCATGGTCTCCTTTCCTTCAGTCAACAGGAAATAAAAAGCCGATGAACATTGCAGTCGTGCTTGGAGATCCAAGAAAAGAAGATCTGGTCAAACCTGCCTGTGTATTCGATGATGACGATTTCGATACGCTTGAGAAAATGAAAAAGGCGCTTGCTGAGATTCCTTTCATGAGGTTTACTTTCCTTGACAGGCATGAAACCCTGCTGGATGACCTGAAGAAGAAGGCAGCAAAAATTGATCTTGTACTTAACCTCTGTGATGAAGGATTTTACAATGATCCTACAAAAGAACTTCATGTTCCGGCTTTGCTTGAACAGCTCAATATTCCATATACAGGGGCAGGTCCTCAATGTCTAGCCTTCTGCTATGACAAGTCTATTATAAGGGGCGTTGCCAGAGAGATGGGGATTCCTGTAGCAAAAGGAATGCTTGTAACCGAAGATTCAGATCTTTCAAAGCTTTCTCTCTCTTTTCCCATGCTTGTAAAACCTAATTCAGGAGACTCAAGTTTTGGGATCACGCAGAAAAGCATTGCCCACAGCCGCGAGGAGCTTCTTGAAATTCTTGAGGCAACCCGAGAAAAAATAGGGTCTGACAGACCTTTCCTGCTGGAAGAGTTCCTTCCCGGAAAAGACATAAGTGTTGGCATTATTGGAAATCCACCTGCGTGTACTGTGTTGCCTATCACGGAAGAAGATTATTCGGCAGTGCCAGACGAACTTCCAAAAATCTGCGGCTATGAAGCCAAATGGCTTCCGGATTCTCCGTACTGGAACATAAGGTCCGTGCGTGCCGATCTCCCCGAAAAAACCAGAAATGAAATCGTGAAATGTTGTCTTGCTCTCTTCACCAGGCTTGACTGCCGGGATTATGCCCGCTTTGACTGGAGGCTTGATGCCAAAGGTAAACCCCGGCTCCTTGAAGTAAACCCCAATCCTGGCTGGTGCTGGGACGGTCACCTGGCAAAGATGGCAGCTTATGCTAATATCTCTTATTCTGGAATGCTTGCTGCAGTTATAGAAGCTGCAAAGGAAAGATATGGTCTCAAAGCTGCCGGAAAAGCTGAATTTTCCGGAAAAATGCCTGAATCTACTCCCAGAAAAAGCCCGGCTGAATGTGCTGCCGAGTTTGAGGAAGAAATTGAAGCCAGCAACTCTATGGATTCTAAAACTAACCAGGAGGAAGCTGTTTTTTCAGACACTTCTGAAACAATACAGGCCTTTGAGAGCGTATAAATTCAAAAAAGTGAGGGATGCGCGAGGAACGTTTTTCCTTTTTCGCATCTCAGTTTTTCTTTTATTTCTGGATGATTATTGTAAGAATGTCTTCATCCTGCATTCTATGGTCAAGGCCTACTCTTTGCCCCGGATGTTTTGCAGAGGTACCCCAGACCTGAGAATAGCGGAATTTTCTACGGAAATCTCGGTGCAAGCGATCACAAATCTGACCTATATTGGTACCGCTCATAACTATCAGGGGTTCTTCCATATCTGCGGACTGGCCCTGTGGTTTTAAGTAAACTCGAATGAAACCCAGTTTGTCGTAAATAGAATCTTTAAATGTCTCGATGTTAATGCCTTCATGGGCTGAAATGAAGATTGAGTTTGGATATAGTTCTCTGCATTCCTCAATCAACTGAGGGTAGGCCAGGTCAACCTTGTTAATGGCTATAAGGGATCTGACATAACTACGATTGTTCAAGACAACGTCAATAAGCTGATCAACTGTTATGTTTTCTCTTATAAGAACACTAGCGTTATGGATTTTGTACTCATCAAGCACAGCCTTGATAGTCTCCTCATCCAGGTCGAGGTCGATAGTTGAGTTGATCTCTATTCCCCCCCTTTCTTTTTTCCTTATTATCACATCAGGGGGTTCTTCATCTATGCGAATACCGGCCTGGTAGAGTTCATCCATAAGTACTTCATAATGCTTGGGCTGGAAAACATCGAGCAAAAATACAATCATATCCGAGTTCCTGATTACGGATATGACTTCTTTTCCGCGCCCACGTCCTGATGATGCGCCTTTTACAAGTCCTGGAACATCAAGAAATTGAATTGTCGCCCCTTTGTGCTCAAGCACACCTGGCACAACTGTGAGGGTAGTGAACTCGTAAGCTCCCACTTCGGATTTGGCACCTGTGACTTTATTCAGAAGTGTGGATTTTCCTACTGATGGAAAACCTACAAGAGTTACGGTTCCGTCTCCTGATTTTCTAACTGAATACCCTTCCCCTCCTCCTTTTGCCGAAGCTTTCTTTTCTACCTCGTCTCTCAGACGGGCTATCTTAGCTTTGAGACGGCCTATGTGATGGGAAGTTGCCTTATTGTACTGGGTCTTTCGAATTTCGTCTTCGATTTCCTGTATTTGCTCCTGTATGCTGCTCATCTGGTACCTGCCGATTTCGGGACTGAAGAAATGATTTTCTTATTATCTTTAAAAAGAAACCGTGTCTAAACGGTCTCCACAAACCTTTTTTGATACAAAACAGATCCGTATCTGGATATTTATCCTGAATAGTTGAATGCAATATATATACCTATGGAATGCTTTTATTTGCTGATTCTTAATAGTAAGGCTATTGGGGGCAATTTATATTTATTGAGATTTATTCTATTTTATATCTTATATTTTATATTTATATTTTATTGAGCTTTGCTTTTGATAAATACTTCATACCCAGGGCCTTATTCAAAGGATACGGTCTTTCTGAGGTTACTTCTCTGAGACTAATTCTTTATTAAAAAATTATTCAAAGGAGATTACCTCTCCTGTTCTCTCATACACGTGCAGTCCTTCAGGAAGCTTTGAAGTGAATTCTGTGGATTTGAGAGTTTTCAGGAACCTCTGGACTTCGGGAGTTTCCAGTATTTCCTTCCTTATAAGGAAATCATATTCTTCTTCGGCAAATTTTATAAATTTAAGGCGATTCTTCTCAGCACAATTTCTTATTCCCACGCCTGCATCCGCCTTTTCTGAGGCAATCGCCTCACAGATAGCTGCCTCCGATTTTGCTCCGGATGCATATCCAAGAATCGAATCAGTAAATTCCTTTTTATTAATTCCCTTTTCAGCTGTAAATTCTGTAATTTTCAGGTCAAGAAGAGCTCTGGTGCCTGAACCCAGATTTCGGTTAATCAGGCGTTTTCCTGGGAGGTCCCAAAGTCCGGAAATCGAGCTGTCCTGCCTGACAAGAAGCTCAACTTCTCGCCTGTACCCTTTGACAAGCACAACGCCTGAGAGTTCCATATTCTCGATTGTTGCGGTATTGTAGAGTATTCCGTTCTGTCCTCTGGGATCTCTGGACGGCATATTCACACCTGCAATATCAGCGGTATTTGCGGCAATTGCGCTAAAGCCTCCACTTGATCCTGTGTAAAGAGTCCTGAAGCGAAGTCCGCTAATGTCTTCAAGCAGATCAAGACCAGGGCAGAAACCGCCTGCTATCAGGAGGTCAGGTTTTTCGACTTCCCCGAAAAGGGTTACCTCTATAGGGGTTCCTGCCTCAAGAAATTCAACAGTAGATGGGATTTCGATAAAACCATCAGCTCCGGAAAGAGAGGTTATGGCACCTGAGCCTCTATCTGCAGGATAAACCCTTCCCCTTATCAGACCTACAGGAAGAAGCTGCTGCCGTCCTTCGGAACGGATGTCAGTACCTATTATCCCGTTTTCTACTTTTTTAAGTTCAGTTTCAGCTCCAAGAACTTCCCGGAGGAGAGGAGCTACGAACTCATTAAAAATAATTAAAGCAGATGTCGGATTTCCAGGCAGCCCTATGATAGGAATATCTTTTATTACGCCTATAACTACGGGTTTTCCAGGCTTTATGTTAATGCCGTGAGCTAGAGTATCCCCGATTTCATCTATAAGCCGGTACATTATATCCCCTGCTCCTGATGATGTGCTGCCTGACGTCAGGATTAAAGGGCATTCCGAAACTGCGGTCTCAAGTGCTTCTCTCATAACTTTTTCATCGTCCTCTACAATTCCGTAAAGTTTGGGGAAGGCTCCACATTCCTGCACCCCAGCATATAAGGTGTAGGAATTTGCGTCGTATATCTGCCCGAGAGCAAGTTTTTCACCGGGACGTACAAGCTCGTCTCCTGTTGAGATTATTCCAACCTGCAGTTTAAGGACAGAGACCTCTTTTTTTCCGACTGATGCCAGCACCCCAATTTCCCTGGTTCCGAGTTTTCGCCCTGCTCTAAGCACACGTTCTCCTTTCTGGATGTCCGAACCGGCTTTCATTATATTCTCCCCTACGGTTACGGGTCTGTAAATAAATACAGTTCCGTTTTCCTCAGAGCTGTATTCGACCATAACTACTGAATCAGCTCCTTCTGGAATAGGGGCTCCAGTTGCAATTTCCACAGCTTCTCCTGACGAAACTGTGAATTTGGAGTCCGAGCCTGCAGGAATATTTCCGAGTACCTTTAGCTTTGCTGGTTCAGTTTCACTGCAGGCATACGTATCTTCTGCTCTTACGGCATACCCGTCCATTATCGCTCTTGCAAAGGGAGGCACATTAATTTCGGCGACAATATCCTCTGCAAGGATTTTACCGTGAGCATTTTCAAGGGCCAAGCTTTCCTGTCTGGGAAGGACCTGCAGGCTGTTTATTATTTCCCTTGCCTTCTCCACAGAGATAAGTTTCCGAAATTCTTTGCGCTTCATAGAGATTCAATCCTGATTTTTCAGCCTTCAGATAAGTTTTTTAGTTTAATAGTATTTCCAGATATGTTTTTATACTTACTTTTTCCTGAGAAAATACAGAAGCATAATAGAAGTGAATCGTTAAGGAGATATTCAAATATAAGTTAATTATAAGTTTAAAAAAGCTCAAAGAGTAATCCAGACAGAATCTCAAAAGGAAATCAAAACCGAAGTTTAAAAACTCAAAATAGAAACTTAAATACAAATTTAGGCAGACCTTGAAAAAGGGCTTAAAAGGAGCTTAAACAGGAATTAAAAAAGTTTAGAAAACTAGAAAACTGCTCCAGGCGCCACCCAAAAAGAATCAGGGCGGGAAAACCCCGCATGATTTTATTATTTTTCTTTGCTTTAAGAACTTATTTATTTATTTATTTATTTATTTATTTATTGATTTAGTTATTTATTTGTATATGTGGGTACCCGTAGTCTGGGTTATTTTCTCAAAAGCTTCAACCATCTTCTTTGTAAGTGGTCCGGGTTTGCCTGTGTCTATGAGCCTTCCATCAAGTCTGGTGAGAGGAGCGGATTCTGCAGCGGTTCCAGTAACAAAGATCTCATCTGCTGTATATAGATCAAATAATCCTAGGTTTGCTTCGATGGTTTTGTATCCCATTTCATCAAGGAGTTCTATGGCTGTAGCTCTGGTAATCCCCTTCAGGTTGCTGATCGTGTGGGGAGTAAAGACCTGGTTGTTCTTGACTATGAAGATGTTATCTCCCGAGCCTTCACATACAAAACCATTTTGATCCAGGAAAATAGCTTCGTCTCCTCCTTTTTCGTTGGCTTCAATCTTTGCAAGGATGTTGTTCAGATAGTTCAGGGATTTGATATTCGGGGATAAGGCATCTGGTGCATTTCTCCGGACACAGACACTGACTCCTGTGAGCCCGACTTCGTACAGATCTCCATACATGGCTCCCCAGCCCTGGGCTATAACAACCACGCTGGGTTTCTCGCACTTGCGGGGATCAAGCCCAAGATCTCCGACTCCTCTTGAGACAATAGGACGGATGTATGCATCTCTGAGGTTGTTTTTCCTCAGGGTCTCAAGAATTATCTCGCTCATCTCTTCTTTTGTAATAGGGATGTCCATTGCAATTGCTTTTGCTGAATCGTAGAGTCTGTCAACATGCTCTTTTAATTTAAAAACACGCCCGTTGTATGCCCTTATTCCTTCAAAAACACCGTCACCGTAGAGAAATCCATGGTCATAGACCGAAACTTTGGCTTCGGATTTGGGAACAAAATTCCCATCCACATAAATCAGTAACTCACTCATTTGCGAACAATCCTCTGCAATTTTAAATTTTTAGAGTTTACCTCTTTATTTGATTTTTAATCTATTATGATCTTTAATCTAGAAATCTAAGTATGTTATTAACTTTTTCATTTATTGGCAGTATGTGAGCCCTAGGCAGGATTCTTAACAGAACTCAAAGCTTTAAGGGGTAGTTTTTTCCATACTGTCATTCTTAAATGAAACGTTAAATACAGCGGATATATACTGAATATATATTATAATTCCGGTTCTGTATAAAAAATTTAAGATTTTACAGTTCTGATTAAGACATTCATACAAAAGGCTTTTATGCTAGATGCGCATTTCGTATTCCGTAATAGGAAATACAAAAAGGGCTCGTGGCTTAGCCAGGATATAGCGCTGGGCTTCTAACCCAGACGCCGGGGGTTCAAATCCCTTCGGGCCCGCTTAATTTACTTACTTCTAATTAATTCAGCAAATTCTCTTTTATTGTTTTTGCATTCTTATTTCTTTTCTGCAAAACTCTTTATTTTCTGTTACGCGGCCTTCTACTCAGGATTTCAAAACAGAATGACTCTAAAATAGCTAAAATATGACTTAAATTTAGAGAAATAATCAAAAAAGATTAACCGGAAAAAGCTTGAAATTATTCCTGCAATCTGTTATTTTTCCGGCTTAGTTAAGAAGTCTCATCACTGATATTTGCTGCCCTGGGTGCTGGAAGCCATCTCAAAACTCTCTTCCGAGGGCATAACTATTGCCAGGATAATATACAGAACAATACCAATTCCTCCTTGCAGAGCAAGGGCTGCAAAAGCAAGCCGTATAAAGGTCGGGTCAATACCAAAGTATACCCCCAATCCGCCGCAGACTCCAAAGACCATACGCTCTTTTTTGCTTTTAGTAAGGCGCTTCTTAAGGGTATATGTGGTGCGTTTTTCTTCCTTTTCTTCCCTAGCTTCCCTAGCTTCCTCTATGACTTCTTCTCTAGCCTCTTCTGCGGCTTTCTCTTCTCTTTTTTCCTTTGGCTCTAAAGTGGTTTCTTCTTCCACCTTTCTCTCAGGTTTTGCCCATGATTTCTCTGTATAGCCAGTTTCAAGTTCCCCTTCAGGTTTGAAATCCTTTATTTTTGGTTCTTTTCGTTCTAGGGGCGCGGTGCTTTTACTGGTTTCTTTTGTTTTTTCCTCTGATCTTGCGCCTAGTTCCTCTTTAGATTCAGCTTTAGGTACCCCCGGCGCTTCAAAAAAGTTTCCTTTAGTTTCCTTTTTTTCTTGAGATTCGAGATTTTCCTGCATATTGGTAATTCTATTTTTGAGGATTTATATTATTCTGGTATTTTTCTATCCTCTTTTACTATTTTTCATTTCTTTATTCTATTTCAGTGATATTCGTGACAGCCGCATTCTTTTTCCCTGCGGAATGTTCCGTATAACAACAAAGGGAGAAGGAAAACTGCAAAACCCAGCTTCAGATCTTCAGGAAGTAGTTCTTTTGCAGTTCCCATGGTTGCAACTGCACTGATCCCAAGTTTTAGATAAAACCAGTCTAGCAGGAATCCTGCCCCAAGGGCACAGAGAGAAATGACTCCCAGATAAAGAGCAGCCGAACGTTTTCCAAGGAAACGGGCGACCATAGTTATGGTTGCTGCATTGGTTGTCGGACCCGCAAGGAGGAAAACAAAAGCTGTTCCCTGACTCATTCCATTGGATATCAGGCTTGCAGCAAGAGGGGTAGAAGCTGTAGCACAGATATAAAGGGGAATACTCACTGAAAGCATGACTAGCATTGATCCAAGCCCGCCGCCGCCAAGGTAGTTTTGAATAAGGTTTTCTGGGATTGCGTAAGAGATTATTCCTGCAAACAGGATTCCGACAAGCATCCACTTTGAAATCTCTCCAGGCAGTTCGAGATAAGCATATTTTATTCCATTAATGAGCCTGGCTTTTACCGAATCTTTATTTTCCCCATCTTTTTCAGTTTCTTTTTCGTCGCACCCACAGCTTCCACAGCCACAGGAAGAACTATTTTCCTGAATACCTGGATTTGCCAGGGCAAGCTTCCGCATACCTTCTAAAGGCTTATTATTAATTTCCAGAAGCTTTGTTCCTGAAGGTTTTACTTCTATATCCTTAACTATGATGTGTACCGACTCCGTTTTTTCATCCAAATCTGCTGGCTTATTACAACTACAGGATGAGGGGCTGCAAGAGGAAGGGTTGTATGTTTTTCCCTGCACCGAAGTTCCAATCAAGGTCGAGACTGCAAGAACTCTTGCTTTTTTCCCGGGGGTTTACTGTTTTTTGAAATTCTGCTTTCCCGACTCTTCACCTATCAAAAAATTGTCTGCAAGCCCTGCAAGGAGAGTAGTCATAAGGGCAGCAAGCGGGCGGAAAACTGCCATCAGAGGGTCCAGAAGAGCGTAAGTAACCGCTATCGAGTCAACTCCTGTTTCTGGAGTCGAAATCAGGAAGGAAATGGTTGCTCCCCGGTTTGCTCCCCCTTTTTCTTATCGACATGGCTGCAGGAATGACTCCGCAGGAGCATAATGGTAAGGGAAGACCTGCCAGGGACGCATTGATAACAGAACGAATTTTTCCTGCGGAAGCTCCAAGGTATTCCGCTATCTTCTGGTCAGGCACAAGGATATTGAGAAGACCTTAAATCCCCAGGCCGAAAATAAGGTAGGGAGCCGCCTCTACAAAATTTCCCAGGATTCCAGGAGAATGCCTGAAAAAAGGGATATGTAGGCGTTGAGAAAATCAAAGCTCATATTTTTCCTCCACATGTTCGAGGCACATCTCAATCAACGTGCGGACATGCTCGTCTGCAATATAATAAATCGTAAACTTTCCCTCTCTCCTGACCCTCATGAGGTCAAGCTGCCTGAGAGTGCGAAGGCCATGTGAGATTGCGGACTGAGTGACACTAAGCACCTGTTCGAATTCACAGACACACATCTCCTTTTGTCTTAACAAGAAAAGTATCTTAAGGCGAGTCTCGGATTGAAGTGCCTGAAAAACTGCGGCCATCCGCGTGATACTATCTGAATCAGGAATATTTTGTAACAAGTTTCCCATCTGTTTTGAATCCACTCTTTCACATTCACCTTGCATGAATATATGAACAAATGTTCACATATTCACACATTCTTAATGCCTCCAGTAGTTGAGAAAGTTATCTGAATCTGATTAAGAGATCGCCAGAGCCTGGGTTCAAAGAACCAGAATAAAAATGATGAGAAGTGCAAGAATAAAAAGGGCTTTCCAGTCGTTTTTCTGCATGGAAAGCTCATGTATCGAGGTCCGCCTGCTTCCCTGGTATCCTCTGCTTTCCATTGCGAGAGCCAGTTCTTCGGCATCCCTGATCACACCTCTGAGCAGGGGAATTGCAAGGGCTGGAACCGAACGGAAAGGATTTTTTACGAAATCCATTCCTCTTGCAGCCTGGGCTGCTTTTGTCCGCTCAACTCTCTCGAACAGAAGAGGAAGAAAAGCTATAGAAATGTTCATCATCGTAGCAAGTTCAAAAGAGCTGATTCCCAACAGGCGTAATGGTAAAGGTCTTAGCATTCTTTCGATGCCGCAGGTAATTGCAGATGGATCGGTACTGGCTGTTAGGAGAGCTGCAAAAAGCAAAAGGAGTATAAACCGGGCAGCAAGTTTGAGCCCTATTTCCAGTCCTTCCAGGCTCGGTTGAAGGATCCAGTACGAGACAAGTGCTCTTCCGTCTGTAAAAAATAGTTGTGCAAGAAAAATGAAAATTATAAACAGCCTCATAGGCTTTACTGCTCTGAAAAACACTCTCATTGGCAACCCTGAGAGCAAAGCGAGGGCAAAAAAAAACGCGAAAAGAACTCCTATTTCTGCAAAATTTTCAATCCTGAACGTCAGAAATCCAAGCAGCATTACTGCTGCGATTTTTGTCCTGGGGTCCAGCCTGTGAAGAAGGGAAGCCCCGGGCACGTAACTGAAGACAGGCTCCTGCATATTTCCTCTATTTTGTTTTTAAAGCGTCTTCCAGGAATTTTTTCCTATTTTTGTAATTTTTTCCGGTATTTTCCGCTATTATTTTCTTTACTCTTTAATTTTCATTATTTCTCTTTCTCAAGAACAATTCTCATTGTTCCTGTTTTTCAAGAGCTAATTTCACTCTCAGAATTTCTTCAAGAGCGTCTTCAACCGTGAATACTTCTGGGTTTACGGGGATTCCTCTTGCTCTGAGTTCTTTCATTATAGAAGCTATAGGCGGAAGCGGTACGCAATCTTTCCGAAGGTAGCTTTCCCGGCTGCCTTGAAAAACTATTCTTCCTTCTTTTATTAGCACGATTTTTTCCAGCAAAGGAAAAAACCCTTTAAGATTATGGGTTACTGTTATAACTGCAGTTCCCAAGCCTTTCACTTTTTTGAGAACATCAAGAATTTCCTTTTTTCCAACCGGGTCAAGCCCTGTTATGGGCTCATCCAGTATAAGGTAATCCGGCCTGAGGGCAAGTGCACTTGCAAGGGCGACTCTTTGCATTTCTCCTCCACTCAGGCTGAAAGGATCTCGAGAAAGTATAGAATGGTCAAGAGAAACAGCTTCAATTGCCTCATATACTCTTTCCTCGGTTTCTTTTTTCGAGTACCCGAAGTTCTGAGGTCCGAAAGCTATCTCCTCATACACACTCTTACAAAAGAGCTGGTCAGCAGCCTGTTGAAAAACCATCCCTATCCTGCGTTTTGCTTCCCTTAAGGAAGGATCAAGCCCATCCACGCGGACAGTTCCAGTTTCAGGCTTCAGGAGCCCGTTTAAAAGTTTTGTTAGAGTGGATTTTCCTGCGCCTTTTTCTCCAAGTATTCCAACGAACTCTCCTTTCTCTATCCGCAGGTTGATATCTCTTAAAGCAAGCGTTTCAAGAGGGGTTTTTCTGGAATAGGAGAAACTTACGTTTTCAAGAATAATCGGCATAATTCCTCTGCAAAGCTTTTGGGAGAAAAGGTTTTTTCCCAGGGAATTACCACTCCGTGAGTTTTTAGGAGCTCTGCCAGTTCAATCACGGAAGGTAGAGCAAGCCCAAGGGCTTGAAGGGAGGGGTTAGAAAAAACGCTCTCAGGCTCTCCTTCAAGCCTTATTTTCCCTTTTTCCATAACAATGATTCTATCTGCATCATAGAGTTCTTCGAGATTGTGCGTAATATATACGACGGTCTTTCCTTTTTTATGTAGTTCTTTTATGGTTTCGAGGACAGCTTTTCCCGATTCCGGGTCAAGCATGGAAGTTACCTCATCAAAGATAAGGCACTCAGGACTCATTGCAAGGATTCCTGCCAGAGCCACACATTGACCCTGTCCTCCGCTCAACGTTTTTGGTGAACGATATCTGTACTTCTCAAGCCCTGTTTCGGCAAGAGCCATATCCACACATTTCTTGATTTCCACGGGAGGAAGACAGAGATTCTCTGGACCGAAAGCCAGGTCCTCCTCAATTGTCCTGCCCACAAATTGAGTTTCCGGATTCTGGAACACAACACCAACGAGTTTCCGGATTTCTGGAAGTTTTGAAGGGTCACGGGTGTCCATTCCCCTTATCTTTACCCTGCCGGTCTGGGGCTTCAGGAGTCCGTTGAGTTGAAGGGCAAGTGTGGATTTTCCGCTGCCGTTTTTCCCAATTATCCCCAAGAATTCCCCCTTTTTTACAGTTAGGTTTATGTTCTCAAGTGCAGGGGTTCCATCAGGATAACTGTAACTTACTTCTTCGAGCCTGATCATACTTAATCAAACTTTTATTTCTTCACTTTATTTTTAATTCTGTGAAACACTCCTTATTTAAATTCAACTTGTTTTTTCCAGAAAAAGTCAGAAGTAAAGAAGTATTAGAGCTCATGGGTTGAAGTAATGTATGCGGCAACTGCAACTTTTATGATTTCTCCTGGCAGAAATGGAATGACACCAAAAGCAAGAGCTGTTCCAAGCCCTACCTCAGCTACGAGCATCAATTGAATAAACCCGCAGACATAGATTACTAGGATTCCTACGCTCATATTAAGGGCATTAATGAAGAGACCAGATTTGTTAGTGTTTTCAACCTTCTCGGAAAGCTTTCCTATAGTATAAGCTGCCAGAATGAATCCGATTATGTACCCACCTGTGGGGCCAAGCAACACTCCCATTCCAGAGCTGCCACCTGCAAATACAGGAAGCCCTGCTATGCCAAGCAAGGTATATACTATCATACTCAGGCTTCCCCATTTTCTTTTTAACATGCTTCCGGCAAGCAGGACAAAGAAAACCTGCAATGTGACAGGGACAGGGGAGAAAGGTATGGGAACCTGTATGTAAGCTCCTACGGCAGTCAGAGCCGCAAAAAGGGATGCAAAAACCATCATCCTCAGTTCAGGAGTATGATTGGAATATGATTTGTTGTTTTTTACGTGCATACATTCTCCTCTTATTAATTTTAGCTGAATCTTTCATTCTTTTGTTTTCTTCAGATTTGTCAAAACTTCATGTGCCTGAAGTTGGCAGGCATAAATAATCCAGTGCAAAGTAAAGCTGTAATTGGGTTTAGGATTACTAATAAAGACTTAGATTAACGTAAGAGTTAGATTAATGTAAGAGTTAGATTAACGTAAGAGATTGAAGCTAATTGGTTGAAGTTGATTAATACTGAACTAATTGATAAAGAATGAATGTATTTGATCGAGATCTGGTTTGTTTAATAATTATTGGACTTGAATTATTAAGGCAAATTCAGAATAATAAAAGTTTTAATCAATTATTTATAATTAAACCTGCCTACTCGTGACTTGAATATAGGCAGCCTAGTATCTTATATCGATAACTTCATAAGGATTAATTTACAAGCTCTGAAAGATAGTAGTCAAGTGGAAATCTAAGGTATTGTTAACCTCTATAGGGTCAATGGTTTACATTAGATTTAAAACTTTCCTGAAAAACCGATTCTTGTTTTACAGGCATAAATTCACAGCTATGGAGCGATAATTAAATATATATCTTATGCCGGTATTATGGATACTTCACCTGAAATACAAATTCAGCAGGCAGCTGCAATATACTTTTGAGAACACATTTCATGGGCGCGTGGCCTAGCCAGGATATGGCGGCAGCCTCCTAAGCTGTAAACCGGGGGTTCAAATCCCTTCGCGCCCGCTAATTTCCTTCATCCTATTTTATCAGTTTTATAGGAAGAAGTGTAAAACCTCTAAGTCTTTAGTCTAGTGATAGTTCTTTAGCTTAGTGGTAGTTCACCTAGAGATAATGTCTATTTTTGAATTCTGGTATTTTTTGAATGCTCTATCAATTTAGAGGGAGATAATGAAAAATTAGATTTTCTTTAATTACGGGATATATTGTATACACTATGGTAAATTTTTTATCTAGAGAGTGAGTATTCCCATACTCGATATACAGCATGATTTTATATATCATAAGCCAGTGCAGTCAATTCTATTAGAAATAAAATGTCACTTAAGAGGAAGCACCAATTGATCAGGAAAGCTAGGGTAGATGACGTTGTTGTGATGAAGCAGATCATCAACACTTATTCGAAGGAAGAGCTAATGCTCGCCCGTTCACTTAGTGAAATGTATGAGAACATCAGGGATTATTACGTTTGCGAGATTGATGGAGAGGTTGTGGGCTGCTGTGCCCTGCATGTTGTATGGGAAGACCTCGCAGAGATACTTGCTCTTGCCGTAAATCCTATATATGCTAGAAAAGGAATAGGTACAAAACTTGTCACGGCCTGTCTTGAGGATGCTAAAAACCTCAACATGAAGGAAGTTTTCGCACTTACTTACGTACCTGGGTTTTTCAAGTCTCTTGGATTTAAAATTGTGGATAAGAACAGCCTTCCCAGGAAAATCTGGTCTGGCTGTCTGAAATGCCCCAAGTTTCCGGATTGTAACGAAATTGCTGTTCTTAAATCAATTGAGTAATTAAGTACTCCTGAACTCTTTTTTCTATTTTTTCTATATTAAACAGTTTAAATCAGAATTCCTAGAAATCAGATTTCTGAGAAATCAAAATTCTCACGATTTTTATTTATATAGTTAGAACAACTTTAGTCAAAAAACGAAAATTATTTATTCAGGCGGTTGCTTTTTTAGGTTGCCCTAATATATGGTCTCAAAGTCAGGCATGTATTGGTGGGATGATGTTATGAATATAGATCGATTTGAAGAGTATCTTGAGACAATTCTCTACCTAATTAGAAAGAATCAGGGCCCTGCAAAGACCAAACAGATCTCTGAAGAACTCAATGTATCTCCGCCGAGTGTGACGGAAATGATAAAGAAGTTACATTCTTCAGGACTTGTAGAGTATACACCTTATCAGGGAGTCGAATTAACTGAAAAAGGAATTGATCAGGCTATAAAGATAAAGAGAAAGCACCAAGTGCTTGAGACTTTCTTGGTTGATGTCCTTCACTTTGATAGGAGGAGCGCCCATAAAGAAGCCTGTGAACTTGAACATGCAGTATCTGATGCCGTACTCGAAAAGCTCTACGAATTTCTTGGAAGTCCTGAATACTGCCCTGACGGGAACCCTATCAATCTTGATAAGGATAATATCAGCAGAGATGAGAAATTCATCCCTCTTGATGAAATGGAAGAGGGAAGTTCTGGCAAAATTGCTAGGGTAACTCTTTCCAGGGATATTAAAGAACGCCTGAGTTCTCTTGGAATTCTTACTGGAGAAGATATCAAAGTCAGGCGTAAGCAGAAACAGGGTAGTATCTCGGTTATAGCAGTAGGATCGGAAGTTGCTCTCGGAAGGGACGTTGCAAAGAAAATTTTCATAGTTCCAAAAAGTAAAACCGTCTGAATGGGAGAAAAGACGCATAACTGGCATGAAGCCGAAAAACTGGAGACGTGATAGAAATTCCCAGCTCATGCTGCACTTCCGGAAGCGGAGGTAAGAGCAAAACCCCTTATGACTTAACAATTGCTTTTATAGGTAACCCAAGCGTTGGAAAAAGTGCCTTCTTCAGCAGGCTTACCGGAGTAGGTGTTGAAGTTTCAAATTATCCTGGCACAACAGTTGAACTTAAAAGGGGAATTGTAAAGGCTCGGGGAAAAACTATTGAAGTAGTTGACCTGCCAGGCATCTATTCCCTTGGAGTTACAAACGAAGATGAGAAGGTAACCAAGAGATTTCTGATTGAAGACCAGCCAGATATTATAATCAACGTTCTTGATGCAAGCAGGCTTGAGAGAAATCTGTATCTAACTCTGCAGCTTCTGGAACTCGATATCCCAATGGTTGTTGCGTTAAATCAGGTGGATCTGGCTGCAGACCTTGGTATTCTCATTGACGCGGATGGACTCTCAGAACTGCTTGGCCTACCTGTAGTGCCAACGGTTGTGACCTGGGGAGTAGGGCTCGATGACGTAATACTCGTAGCCCTTGAAGAACAGGGTAAAACTCAGGAGCATCACAGGGTAAGATATAGCCAGTGGATCTGGGAGGCGCTTTCCAGCCTGGACTATGCTTTTCCTAATATTCCTCCAAGCGTAAAAACTGCAGCTCTGTTGAACGATGCCGAGTTTGTAGAACTCTACTGTATGCCGCCTGAGGCAAATGCCCTGCTCTCTTCTGCCAGGAGGTTAAGGCAGAATCTGGAGATGGAACGCGGGATTTCGGTAGCTGATACAGTTGCAAGAGATCTCTATGGGGAAGCCGGATATATCGTGGACAGCGTGGTTTCAAGGTTCGAGCCTAAAAAAAGTTTGAGGGAAAAGATAGATGCCTTCCTTACATCCCCTAAATTTGGGATTGTAGTGCTTGTATCTGCCCTGCTCCTCACTTTCCTTCTTGTTTTCCGGATAGGAGGTTTCCTTGAGACCTGGATTGTAGATGATATCTTTGAGCCTCATGTCATCCTGCCTGCCAAAGCGATAACTTCAGGTATGCCACCTATCCTGAGAAACCTGATTGTGTATTCTCTTCTGGGAGTAGAAGCCGGATTTGCAATTGCAATTCCTTATATTGCAGTCTTTTATGCCATTCTTTCTTTATTCGAGGATTCGGGATATCTTACCAGGGCCGCTTTCTTGCTGGATAATTTCACGCATAAACTTGGACTTCATGGAAGAGCCGTCATACCGCTGGTTCTTGGGTTTGGCTGCAATGTCCCTGCAATTATGGCGGTGCATGCCCTTGGCACGCGGCGAGAAAAGAGGATAGCTTCCTTCCTTATATCTCTCATTCCCTGCTCTGCCAGGACCGTTATCATCCTGGGGCTTGTGGGAACCTTCGTAGGTTTCTGGCCTGCAGTTTCAATCTATATTCTGGAGATCTTTATCATTATTGTCATGGGCTGGATTCTGGGAAAGAGTCTGCCGGGTCAGAGAAGTGGCTTTATTATGGAAATGACCCCTCTCAGAAAACCAGAGTTGAGATCTACTCTAAGAAAGACCTGGATGAAAAGTCGAGAATTCCTTTACATTGCTTTTCCGCTTCTACTTGCTGGAAGTGCTTTTCTCGGGGTTGCCGATGCTCTGGGCCTCCTTTCAATCTTCCAGGATTTTGTTGAGCCTATATCCGTGGGACTGCTAGGTCTTCCAGCATTTGCGGCAACAGCTCTAGTTTTTGGTATTCTCCGAAAAGAAATGGCTCTTCAGATCCTTGCCGTACTTGCAGGCACAGCCAACTTTGCAGCCGTAATGACTCCTGTTCAGATGTACCAGTTTGCTGTAATTACGACCATTTATGTCCCATGTGTGGCAACGATTGCAGTACTTAAACATGAACTTGGAATAAAAGATACGGCTTTAATAGTTCTCTTCACCATAGTCCTTGCTCTAGGAATAGGCGTCCTGATCAGGGGGTTTGCGCCTTCTTTCCTTTAACTTCTCTATTATTATTATTATTATTATTATTATTATTATTATTATTTCGGCGGACTTATAAATCTTACTTCAATCTCGAGTATGAAAAAAACATTCCTATTTTAAATCATTGAAACCACAAATTAAAAATTAAAAATTATTATTTTTTACTTATGATGGATTATTTTTTAAAACATAGATATCATTAAAAGGGACATAACAGTTATATATTAATAAACTTGTTATTGTCTTTCTAAACTTTTCTCCGTTTGCCGCAAATTATTAATATTTAGTGCATCGTGTTTATTTCCGATGACCCGAATCACCACTCATTCACATAAAAACGTATTGAGTGTTATTATGGATATAATTGAAATGGATCATTTCCGGGAGCCTGAACTTGACGAGGTTCAATTTTTCCTTGAGAGCACTGGAACTCATGGCTCCGTTATTTATGAAAATGCTGCGGAAATGGACTGTACCTCCTCAAAAGTCCAATCGAGGGAGAATGTACTCATCGATTTCAAGGATACTTTTTCATCCATTAATTAACACTTACTCTTAAATATTTTCATCCCCTTACTGAAATCCAACCCTTTAACTCCTTCTTTTTAATGTTAAGCTTGGATTTCATCCCTTTTTTCCAGTATTAATTAACCAATCAACCTTCTTCTCTGGACCTTATTTCTTAAAAGACTTTTTAGGTTTTGAAATATCTTTTATATCTCTTTCCTGCACTTTTAGCAGGTTTTTGCAAAAGATTTACGCAAAGATAATTTTCGGATAAATTAATAAAACAGTTTTTATTTTTCTTTAATGGAGAGCTCTATAAGACCGGAAAATACTATCGATTACCATATATATAATAAAGTAAGATTACATGTACTTTGTACATATTATTTAAATTCCTATAGTGTAATCAATTAAATTATAATTATGCTGATCTGCCCTACCGTAAAGGATTTCAGGTAATCAGGATATCGGAACCAAATCTATTGTAAGAGGTATTTCAATGAGAACTGGACAGAGGGATGTACGTAATACACCGTTTAAAAGGCGGCTGTCGATAACCTATGAGGAGCTCGAGACTCTCAAGAAATCGATCAAGGTTTCGGTTCTCAATGAACTGCGGGCCGAAATGGAAAATGTTTCCGATCAGGATTCTATAAAGGATCTTGTTCTTTCCGAAATCAGAACTGAGCTTATGGGAATTCCTGACCCTGCCTTGCTCAAGGCTTCAATCCTCAATGAGTTAAGAGTGGAGTTGAAAGCATCTAGGGAAAAAGACTTGGGATCAGCTGATCGTAAGCTGAGGGAACTTGCAGGCATTCAGGATGGACTTGTCCGCGAATTGCTCGACCAGAAAACGCTTATCAAGAAACTGGAAGCGCAGCTAGGAAATCTAACTAAACAACTGGAGGATGCGAAAAAGGCTTCTCCGGTTATTTCCTCTCCTTCTATTACCTTTTCCCATCCTGAAGATCCTCTTGACCTTCCTCCTCTTTCCAGAAAACCCAAACAAAAACCTGAATCCCGAAAAGAAAACTCAACATACAGACTTGGTGAGTTCAAAGAAGCGCCTGCCTCTCTGCCAGGCACAGGTGCAAAAGTTCAGCTTAAGTTCAGAGAGGTTGAGCCCGCGGAACTTGACAGGGAAAATGTAGAAGTGAAATGTGAATATATTATTGCAGAAAGTGGAGATAGAAGACGGCTTAAAGGCACATCGAGACAGCAGCCGTTGATGAGGACAGAATCTGCCAGGCAGCAATCTCCAAGACCGTTATCCCCTGTAAGACAGCCTTCTGCAGTTAGGCCGCCTCCTGAAAGAACCCAACCTGCAGATGACTATAAATGTGAATACATAATCGCTGAAAAATCTTCTAAAAAGCATTTCATAGAAGAATCCGTTGATGTGCGGGATGATGAAGACGCTGAGATTATAACCTGCAACCGGAGAAATTCTCGAGCGTAATAAGGCTTAAAAAACAGAAACTTCCTCAAAAACGTAAAATTACAGAGGCATTCTGTGTATATAAAAGAGATCGAATTTGTTAATTTTAAGTCCTTTGGAAAAAAAGTAAAGATCCCTTTTTATAATGGCTTTACTACAATTTCCGGTCCTAATGGAAGTGGAAAGTCTAACATAATAGACGGTATTCTTTTTGCACTTGGGCTTACCAGTTCAAGGACGCTTAGAGCTGAAAAACTTACTGATCTGATTTATAACGGCGATACGGCAAAAAAACCTAATTTTGCTCAGGTTACGATTCGTTTTGATAATTCTGACCGTAAGTTACCTATCGAACTTGACGAGGTTGAAGTCTCAAGAAAGGTTCGACGGACAAAAAGTGGGTATTACAGCTATTTTTATCTTAATGGGAAATCCGTAAATCTTGGAGAAATCCATTCTCAGCTTGCAAAAGCCGGAGTAACCCCTGAAGGTTACAATGTGGTTATGCAGGGAGATGTTACACAGATCATCTCCATGAGTTCTGTAGAAAGAAGAAAAATTATTGATGAGATCGCGGGGGTTGCAGAATTTGACGAGCGCAAGCAGAAGGCGCTTGGGGAACTGGAAGTTGTAAGACAGCAAATCGAGCGTGTAGATATAATTCTTGAAGAGGTGCGTACCCAGCTAGGAAAACTGGCAGGGGAACGTGACCAGGCCTTAAAATATCAGGCGCTTAAGGCTGAAAAAATTAAATTTGAAGGATATGTCCTGCTCTCCAAACTCAAAGATGCAAGGGCTGAACTAAAGAATGTAGAAAAGGAGCTTGCAGGAAAGGAAGCACATCTTGAAAAAGTCCAGTTCCTCCTGGACGAGAGAACAAATGAACTTCAGATCCTTGAGAATGCCCTGGAAAAATTTTTTCTTGAAATTCGGAAAAAAGGGGAGGATGAACAGCTTCAGATTAAGAGGGAAATCGAAGAGATTAAGGGAGAAATTTCGCGTTGCTTAGATAGTATTGAGCTTTCGGAATCTGAGCTTGAGGAAGCAGATTCGCGACGCAGAAAAGCCTTTGTAGAAATTGACTCTACCAAGGGTAAAGTCAGGGAACTTGATGGGAAAATCGAAGCCGAAAACCTGAGAAAAGATAGTATTTCTTTCGAGCTTTCCGAGCGTAAAACCGAACGCATGCTGCTCCAGAGTAAGATTGCGGATATGGACGCAAAATTTGCAGCTACTCGGGATGAGCTCATGGCTGCCAAAAAGAATCTTGAGAATGTAAAAAATGAGAAAAACGAGCTCATCCGAGCCGAGGATCGGCTTCTTGATTCTCTCAGAAGAAAATCTTCAGAGCTCCGAGAAATTGAAAACCAGATCAGGGATGCCGAAACCGCGGTTGCTACTTCTGACAGTGACACCCTTTCTGTCAGGTATGAGCTTGAAAAACTCTCCGAAAATTTGGAATCTCTAATTCGAGACCGTGATGATATCGAAAGCAGTCATTTCAGGATAAAGGAAGATATCAGGAAGCTTGAGAACCGGCTTCACAGCCTCCAGCAGGAATATGCAGTTACGGAAGCAAGAGTAAGGGCCTCAGAACAGGGAGGAGGCTATTCCAGGGCTGTGGAGATGGTAATAGGGGCTGCAAGGCAGGAAGACCTTTTCGGAATTCATGGGACTATTGCCCAGCTTGGAAAAGTGGACAGACAATACTCAACAGCCCTGGAGATTGCGGCAGGAAACCGGATGCAGGCGATTGTTGTAGATACGGATGCCGACGCTTCCCAAGCAATTGAATACCTGAAACGCAGAAAAGGAGGACGAGCTACCTTCCTTCCCCTCAACAAATTAAGAGAACCCAGGCGGCTTGAAAACCTGAATTATGAGAACGGAGTGATAGGATATGCAATTGATCTTATTGAATTTGATTCCGATTTTGAGCCTGCTTTCTGGTATGTTTTTCAGGATACTCTTGTTATGGAAAACCTTGCAAGTGCTCGCCGCCTTATGGGCAGAGCAAGAATGGTCACTCTTGAAGGTGAACTTCTTGAAAAGAGCGGAGCAATGGTAGGAGGGTCAATCTCGTCTAAATCGGGAATTTCCTTTGCGGCTGCAGAAAAAGATAAACTGCTCGAACTTGCAGAGGAGATAAAGTCTCTAGATGCAAGCCGGAATGCAGCCATAAGCAAACAGGACAGTATTGAAAGCCATCTTTTCGAGTTAAGCCGGAAAATCCGGGACAACGAGGCAACAATCTCAAGAAAGGAACATCAGCTTGAGGAAATCGCAGGTAGGGAAACAAAACTTGCTGAACTTCTTGAGGCTAAACAGGCCGATCTCAAAGCAATTGAGGAGTCTAAAACCGAACTCAGGGCTGAGATGGACAGGGTAATAGAGGAAAAAGCCGATAAGGAGGAGGTAGTATCCAAACTTGAGATACAGATCTCTGGACTTGAAGAAAAGCTTGCAGATTCTCCTCTGCCTGAAATCAATAAAAAGATAGAATTTGTTGACGAGGAACTCCGCAGGCTTGATAGCCGAGTCCGAGATATTGAAGCTACCCAGAACGCCCTGCAGCTTGAAAAAGAATATACTGAACAGAAAATTATTGAAGCTAAGGAACTTATCAGAGAGCTTGATGAGAAGAAAGCTTCAAGACTGGAGAAAGTTAACTCTCTGAAGGTAAAAATAAAGGAATTTGAGGAAAAACTCGAGGTAAAGAAAGCAAGGGAGTTTGAACTTTCGGATGAACTTATAGGACTTCAACAAGAGCGGGAAAAAGTTCAAGCTGAGCACAGTGCTGTCAAGCGCAGAGTAAGTATTGCTTCAACTACACTTGAAAAGGCAAGGCAGCAGGTGCTTACGCTCACAGCTACAAAGAATGCACTTTTTGACCAGGAAAAACAGCTTGCTGAAGAAATCCTTAAAAGAGGGCTGGAAGAGACTGATGAGGTCCCGAATTATGAAACCGTTTATATGCGGATTCAGGCAATCGATGAAGCCCTCAGGCGGCTTGAGCCCGTAAACATGCGGGCAATTGACGAGTATAATGAGGTAGAGCTCAGGCTTTCGGATTTACAGGGGAAAAGGGATACTCTGTTTACTGAGAGAGAGCAGCTCCTTGAGCGTATTGACCAGTATGAGCAGTTAAAGCGAGACACCTTCATGGAAGCATATGCAAGCATTAATGCCAATTTCAGGGAGATTTTTTACGAGCTTTCCGATGGCATGGGTGAGCTCTTGCTTGAAAATCCTGAAGACCCTTTTGCAGGAGGGATGACTCTTCGGGCACAGCCCAAGGAAAAAACTCTCCAGCGGATAGAAGCAATGTCAGGTGGGGAAAAAAGTCTTACCGCGCTTGCCTTTATATTTGCGATCCAGCAATACCGTCCTGCTCCCTTCTATGCTTTTGATGAAATTGATATGTTTCTGGACGGCTGGAATGTGGAAAGGGTCTCAAGGCGTGTTAAAGCCTCAGGATCAAAAGTCCAGTTTATTGTTGTTTCCTTAAGAAAACCTATGATTCAGGCCGCATCCAGGACAATAGGGGTTACAATGCAGGAAAATAATCTCACGAGCATTACTGGGGTGAAGCTTAATGGCTGAACTTTTGGATAACACGAATGTAGTGCTTGAGATTCCTCTACCTCAAGCCCGTAAAGTTCATGAATCCGGGAAAAATGATTCTCTTTTTGCAGATCCCGAAACTTATGGGCTGTCAGGCACGCTATCATGCCTTGGAATTGACTGGGATCTGCTTGATATCTCGGAATTTAAGACTTATGAACCTCTGGGTATTCTGGTTGAGCTTGCGCGGGATGGAAAAATCGATCCCTGGGATATAGATATTGTGCAGCTTACTGACAGCTTTCTGGGAAGGGTGGAAGAACTCAAACAGATGGACCTTAGAATTTCCTCAAGGACCCTTCTTTATTCTGCTATTCTCCTTCGCATGAAATCCTCGGGAATTTTGGGGGAAGAGGAGGAAGAGGTTGATTCGTTCGTTCCAGATCTTCTTGACGATCCCGATTTCCCTGAGCCCGAGGAATTTCCTGTTCCGAAACTTCCTGTCCGCAGGATTTCCACGAGACCGGTTACACTCAATGAATTGATTCTTGAACTCAAAAAAGCCGAAAAAAGCTTATCCAGGAAAAACAAAAAAAAGGCAAGCCAGATTTCAGAAAAATCCGAGCTTCGACCCCAGTTTACTACCGGAGATGTCCTGGGCATTGCACATGAAGAAACCATTAGCTCACGTCTGACAGTGATATGGGCGAGCCTTGCCAAACAATTTGCGAAGCAGCCTGTAGTAGTTTTTTCCAGCTTTCTGGAAAAAAGTGAAGACAGAATAATGGATTACCTGTCTCTTCTTTTCCTTGCTTCAACCAGAAAGATCTGGCTTTTCCAGAACGAACTTTTCGATGAATTATATATTTATCCGGGAGAGGAATCCGGGTTTTCCACTGAGGACAATCCTCCTCTTTTTCATGAAACTATGAACTCAAAAGCCGAGCTTTTGAAGCCTGAAACTAAATCAGGGAGTAAGATTCATGAGTGAGTTTGAGATTATCGAAGCCGTACTTTTTGCTGCTGGCAGGGCAGTAAGCCTTGAAAAACTTGAGAAAATCACTGGAAAACCCCAAAAAGTTGTCCTTTCGGCAGTACAGAAACTGACAGAAGCTTATTCTTCCAGGGGCTCAGGAATTGAGATCCTTGACCTTGGGGAACGATATGTCATGCAGGTCAAGCCTGAATACTCCGAACTTATGCGGGAGGTTGCTCCAAAAGAGCTTTCAGCCCCTAAACTCCGTACCCTTTCTATGATTGCTTATTACCAGCCCTTGCTTCAGTCCGAACTTGTTGATATGAGAGGAAGCGGGGCTTACGATCATATAAAAGATCTTATAGAACGAGGTTTTGTAGAATCTGTGCCTTACGGGAGAAGCAGGCAACTTTCTACAACCCCGCTTTTTGCAGATTATTTTGGGCTTAAAAGAAATGATCCTAAAGCCATAAAAGAGAAAATTCTTGAGCTTTTAAAATCCCAGGGTGGCCAGAGTGAGATCAACCTCTGGATAGGAAAGAAGATCGTTGTCGTGACTCCAATGTATGAATCTCTTATGGGTATGTGCGGGATCAGGGAATATTTTGTTGCCAATGCTTACTCACCTTCGAAGGAGGAAATTTCCCGCCTGCTTGAGGCAGATGTTGTCGTGATCTCGGCTGGCTACTCTGATACTGTACGGCAGTTTTGCGACGGAGAAATTCTTGAGATGCATTCTACAACTTTTGAAGACCTTATCGAAGCAATTGCTTTACTTACTGAAGAACTTCCCGATGAAGTTGACTTCAAAATAGTGGAAAATAATATTAAGAAGATTCGGGAAACCAGAGAAAGATACGTTTCTTCTGCTGTCCTTATCGAGAAAAAGGTAAAACCGGCAACTGAAATGGTTTCAAGAATCGTAAACGATCTTTCTCTTGGAATCTCAGCAGACGGAGTGCTTATTGCACCTGATTATGGAATTTCAAAAAGCGGGGTTAAAATTGAAAAAGGAGCTCAAATTTTGATACCCACGCATCGTAGTGTTGAGGGCGATCTTCTCCAGAGAGTCTGTACTAAGTATGATTCTATTCTTGAAGGTCTTAGGAAATTTGAAAAATGACGGATCTATAAAATGATCTGACTGTTGGCATCTCTATTAATTTTTTTGAGGGGACGGGCGCCTTAAATTTAAGTTTTTCCGTCGAGTTTATATTGATATATAAAGCATTTATATAGTATGTATGGTATTTAACTATAGCTTTATATACTGGTTAGAGGATATTACTTTTGCTTTATATACTGAGGGTTGACTAATGAGCGAATCTAGCATCAAGATCGAAAATGTGGTTGCATCTACCAAACTCGCTGAAGAATTCGACTTAACTGTTATCGAATCCCAATTCGAAGGAGCCGAGTACAACAAGCAGAAGTTCCCTGGGCTCGTTTACAGGGTTTCAGATCCTAAAGCTGCTTTTCTGGTCTTTACTTCCGGTAAGGTTGTCTGTACAGGGGCGAAAAACGTTGCCGATGTACATACAGTTATTGGCAATATGGCGAAAAAGTTGAACAGTATAGGGATAAAGACCATTGAGAACCCCCAGATTACTGTCCAGAATATTGTTGCTTCGGCAGACTTGCATACTATTTTAAACCTGAATGCAATTGCAATAGGACTTGGACTTGAAAACATTGAATATGAACCTGAACAGTTCCCTGGGCTTGTGTACAGAATTGATGAGCCCAAAGTAGTTGTGCTTATCTTCAGCTCCGGAAAACTGGTAGTTACGGGCGGCAAGACCCCTGAAGATTGCGAGAGGGGCGTCGAAGTAGTCCGCAAGCAACTCGACAATATGGGGCTTTTATAAGAACCCTCAATTTATTAGTTATATACCATTTTTCTGGAAATAAGGTAACTGATTTGCTTCATATACTGAGGTTGACTAATGAGCGAATCTAACATCAAGATCGAAAATATGGTTGCATCCACCAAACTCGCTGAAGAATTCGACTTAACTGTTATCGAATCCCAATTCGAAGGAGCCGAGTACAACAAGCAGAAGTTCCCTGGGCTCGTTTACAGGGTTTCAGATCCTAAAGCTGCTTTTCTGGTCTTTACTTCCGGTAAGGTTGTCTGTACAGGGGCGAAAAACGTTGCCGATGTACATACAGTTATTGGCAATATGGCGAAAAAGTTGAACAGTATAGGGATAAAGACCATTGAGAACCCCCAGATTACTGTCCAGAATATTGTTGCTTCGGCAGACTTGCATACTATTTTAAACCTGAATGCAATTGCAATAGGACTTGGACTTGAAAACATTGAATATGAACCTGAACAGTTCCCTGGGCTTGTGTACAGAATTGATGAGCCCAAAGTAGTTGTGCTTATCTTCAGCTCCGGAAAACTGGTAGTTACGGGCGGCAAGACCCCTGAAGATTGCGAGAGGGGCGTCGAAGTAGTCCGCAAGCAACTCGACAATATGGGGCTTTTATAAGAACCCTCAATTTATTAGTTATATACCATTTTTCTGGAAATAAGGTGTTTATATAATTTTACAACAAAACGGATTCTGCGGCACGCGTAGAGATTCCGACAAAGGATATGTGTGAAACGTGAACAGCGCAGACGTTTGCATTCTTATTCCCACCTTGAACGAAGCTTCAACAATAGGACAGCTTATCAAGGATTTTAGGCAGGAAGGCTTTTCCAATATTCTGGTAATTGATGGGAATAGCAAGGACGGCACAGGGCAAATCGCAGAAGCCGAAGGCGCAAGAGTTGTCATTCAGACCGAAAAAGGTAAAGGACAGGCAATGATCCAGGCTTTCGGACTTATAGAGAGCCCTTACGTAGTAATGGTTGATGGCGACGGAACGTATCTAGCCCGAGAAGCTCGTTCCCTCCTCAAGCCTATTCTGGAAGGCAAAGCCGACCACGTCATAGGCAACCGGCTTGAGAATTACTCCCCTGGCGCTTTTACAAAACTTAACCTTGTAGGCAACCGCATAATAAATCTGTTTTTTGACGTTGCATATGGAGCGGATCTTAAAGATATTCTTTCTGGCTATCGTGCATTTACACTTGAAAGCGTAAGAGAACTTGAGCTTAATAAAACAGGTTTTGAGATTGAGACTGAGATCTCTGTAGAGTGTATTCTTAAAAAACAGAGAGTTGAAGAAGTTCCAATCACATATCTCCCAAGAAATGAAAAAGGCGCAACCAAGCTAAATCCTCTTAAAGATGGGTTTAGAATAGGGTCTACAATTTACAGGCTTGCAAAAGTTTATAATCCGATGTTTTATTTCGGAATCATAGGTCTTCTTTTTATTATTGCAGGTTTGTTTACGGGAACCTATGTGGTAGTCGAGTGGTTCAATGATATCACCCATGTTCTCCTTTCAGTTCTCACGACCCTGTTTATTATATTCGGACTTCAGATGTTCATCTTCGGGATGCTGAGCGATCTTATAGTAACCCTGCACAGGCAAACGGTTAAGCTTATCCAGGAAAATAATAAAAGGGAGAAATAAAAACTTCTATTTTTTTAGCCTGTATTTTTAATTTGAACTAGTAACTTTTTTAGAGTTTAGATATTATTACACTAGCCTATAGCATCAATTATACTAATGTTTTTTAAATTACTTTCTTAAAAATTTTATATCCATTAACCTAGCTTCACGATAATTTTTTAGTCTATATATTGTGTGATTTATATGTTAGCTTCCGGTTTCCCTCTTTTAGAACGTGCACAGCTTACACTTCAATAGGTTAACTCAAAATTTAAAGCTTAAGTAAGAAACAGCCAACAGCGATTACCTTATAAGTAAGTTCTGTCTAAAAATTCTAATTAACTTTTGTTTTTCTATTTCAGGTCTGTAAATTTCCCTTTCTCTAATATTGTTAGAGGGATTGGTCAAAAAATTCATAAAAGTTGTGCCCCAGATTAGTTTATGGAGTTCAAACATAATTCTTACCGGGCTTTAATATCACTATCACAATAATATTCTCTGAAATCTTGTAAATTTTATGAAAGTTAATATTTTCTTTTATAAAAGTACCTAAAAATACCAGGTGGAATAAATGTGAGAAAAAGAAACCTGCTGCTAATTCCTATATTTTTGTTTCTTCTAATTGTGGGTCTATTTATCCATGGCATTTATCTGAATGAAGTAGATTGGAGAGACGATATTAGAAGATATCACTTTAACTATGATGTTGAAGTGATAGGGCTTTCCGGAAAGGAAGTGAATGGAACGACTGTGATAATGGTTCCTATCCCTGGCATCTAAGGAAGGCAAGTTTTTTACTCTCCCTGCACAAAAAGATCCTTATTTTACCCAGAAGCTAATTCAGGAAGCCTTTAATTGGTCTGAAAATGACCGCAGAGGTCCCTATTTTGGAAATATGAGTGAAGAACTTGACAACAAAGAGATAATAGGGAACTGGGTAACTTTCATTGCAGAAACTGATAAGGGTTATATGCTCGGATTCAGAACAAACAATACCAGGCTTGAGGATATTCATGATGGTGCCTGGTTTGTTGCAGATTATTTTGACATTTTTGATCCTATAAATAATGGAAGCCCGATGTTGTTTCCTGTTGAAATGTATCTAATATTTCTTCTGTCCCTTATGGAGACTACACTAAATATGCCTCAAATCCAACATATGATACCTACGTCTACTTAAGCGATAATCTAAAAGGAGAAGAAAATGTGTCTTTCTTTGTCTTTTTGAGTGCAAATAACGACCCAACGGAATGGCCTGAAAAATACAGAGGTCAGTACAATAATCTACTAGCGGCAAAAGTTAATGGCACAGGCTATGTGAAAGTCAGAGCTATTCTGGGACAGGAAGTGCCGTTTGGGAATCGCAGTCTTGGTGTGTTGGGTAGTCAATATGCTTTTGATTATTATGAAAATAAGACGTCTCATGTTGTAAACTGAACCACCCGTTACCCAAAAGTTATTACGTGAAGTTCTTAAATTGGTCAGATTTTGTGAAATCTTTGTTATCTGCCGTTTTAATAGTTTTACTTTATTTTAGTTGCCAACGTAAAAGGCAATGAGGACTTCATCGAAAAATAATATCTTGAACTTAATATAAAATTAACTTGGTCTTTGAAGTTAATTATTTTACCTTTTAATATCTCCAAAAAAATTATACTTCATTTATTAAGGGCAAAAATATTATATAGAAAAATGAGTTTGTTTTCTCTTGTTAGGCTACTTATTTTCTATATCTGATTTTGCTATATACCAAATCTTTTCTTTTTTCAATTTCTCGTCCAGAACAAGTTTACTTGTTTAATACTCAAAAAAGGTTTGAGATTAAATTATAAAATGTTTATTTTAATCGAGTTTCTTATATTTTCAACACCGATAGGCATCTAAGTAAAGTAAACTTGATTATGGTTAAAGTTAATTTTTTAAAAAGTGTTATATATAATTACTTGCCTTTTATGTTCTAACTCAACCTTGCCTTAATTACAGCTTAATCATATAGATAAATCCTATTGACAAATCTTACAGATGATAGAACGCTTGAGGTTAATAATATGACAATCGTGGAAGATGCACAAAAAGGGATCATTACCGAAGAAATGAAGATCGTTGCAAAGGATGAAGGGCTTGACCCAGAATTCATCCGCCGTGGGGTTGCAGCCGGAAGAATTGTTATTCCAACCTCTCCTTACAGGCAGGTTAAAATCTGCGGTATAGGTGAAGGGCTCAGGACCAAGGTCAATGCCTCTATCGGAGTATCCTCGGACATCGTTGATCCAGATATGGAAGTCAAAAAAGCAATCGCTGCAGAAAAAGCAGGTGCTGACACTCTTATGGAGCTCGGAACCGGCGGAGACTTCCTCGGAATCAGGAAAAAAGTCATTGACAGCATCTCCCTTTCAGTCGGATCAGTGCCTCTTTATCAGGCTTTCATTGAAGCTGCAAGGAAATACGGCTCAATCGTGCACATGACCGAAGACGAACTCTTCAACGCAACCGAAGCACAGGCAAAGCTCGGAACCAACTTCATGGCAATCCACACCGGGATCAACAACATCACCCTTGACAGGCTTAAAGCCCACGGCAGATACGGCGGACTCTGCTCCCGCGGCGGCGCTTTCATGAGCTCCTGGATGCTACACAACGAAAAAGAAAATCCGCTTTATGAAAACTTCGACTACCTCGTTGAAATCCTCAAGGAACACGAAGTCGTTCTTTCCACTGGCAACGGAATGCGTGCAGGAGCAGTCCATGACGCAACCGACCGCGCTCAGATTCAGGAACTCATTATCAACTCCGAAATGGCTGACAAGGCACACAAACAGGGATTACAGGTAATTGTTGAAGGTCCTGGCCACGTACCACTCGACCAGATCTCAACCAACGTAAAGCTCATGAAGGAAATGAGCGGCCACAAGCCCTTCTACATGCTCGGTCCTCTCGTTACCGACGTCGCTCCAGGCTATGACCACATCGTAACCGCAATCGGTGCATCCGTTTCCGCATCATACGGCTGTGACTTCCTCTGCTACGTAACTCCTGCAGAACATCTCGCCCTTCCAAACCTCGAAGACGTTATCACTGGTGTCAAGACCTCCAGAATTGCAGCCCACGTTGGAGACATGATAAAGTACCCTGACAGGGCAAGACAGTGGGACCTTGACATGGGCAGAGCTAGAAGGGAACTCGACTGGGAAAAGATGTACTCCCTTGCAATCGACCCAGAACATGCAAGAGCAGTCAGGAACAGCAGGGCACCCGAAGACACAGATGCATGCACAATGTGCGGCAATTTCTGCGCCCTCAAGATCGTCAACCAGAACTACAACCTCGCAAAATAAGAGGCACTGGTTAAATTACAGAGTAAAGCCTTCGGGCTTTACTTTCTTCATCTTTTCTTTCATCCTAATTCTTATTTTTACTGTTTTTATTTTCCTGCTTTAATTTGGTGCTTTTTCCTAGGTTTTTTCTGTAAATTTGTTATCCTGGTATAGCAGGATTTATGCTTCTGAAACCGACTCCGCAATTCTCAGGAGCTCAGCTTTCTCCAGAAAAGCAGTCATGCCAAGTTCAACACTTCCGAGCTTCCACTTCAATACTTTAATATTCCCCAGCGAAAGATACTTTCCTTCTGCCCCATTAATCGAAACATCTTCGGCAGTATCCATGATTGCAGATTCGGGAGCCTGGCCTTCATATACGGCTTCCGTGATCGATATGCTTTCTTCCTTTTTCATGTACTTCAGAACGACCGTTTCAGCAGCCTGGCCTTCGGGGGCCGTTTCACTGGTATTGTAAGCCGCCGCGTGGCTGAATTCATAACCTTCGGGCAGATACTCCGGGGTCAGGATTTCAAAACCGACCCGTTCCTTAGCTTCTTCGAGGCTTAATTCTTCAGAGAGTTCAACACTTCCGGGTTCCCTGGTCTTTATGGTTGCTCCTTCCGGGATTTTGAACTCAAACTTAGAATCCGGAATCCCGATATTTACTTTAAGGTCCCTGATTTCTACTTTTGATACTGGTTTCCCGTTGTTGTCGTACATCTCATACCCAAGGAACATCCAGGTTTCTTTGTCTATCCAGACTTTCATGCTGTATTCAGGGGCCTGTTCTCCTGTCTCTTTTGGGGTAGCCATCAGCAGATAGGCTTCCCTTCCTTCAATCTTCTCTGTTCCGAGCAGGGATAGCTCTGTATTGTTAAGAGAAATTTTTATGATTGAGAGATAGTCATTTTCGGTTAATTCCTGGCTTTCAGGAATTCTTGTTTTCATGACCGTGTTTGTCCCTGAATCATATGTCCACCTGAATTCTCCATCAGAGAGCACAAGCGTTTCTGCTTCCCCTCCCGGCTCTTCTATGAAGTTTTTCAGCATGTGCGGTTTTTTGTATATTGTCTTAAATTCGCTTTCCACGCTCTTTTCCCCTATGTAAGAGGTCATGCGCATTGTGTACGAATAATCTTCAACGCTGTCCTGTTTTTCCAGCATTTGGGCTGCAATCTCTTCGGCACTCAGTTCTTTTTCCGTGCAGCCCGATGTGAAGATGGATAGAATTACGAGAGCCAGCAGGAATAACGCTTTCTTTGTTGCCATATTCCTCACCATTTTCCGGTTTAATTACCATTAAAAGAGTTTTTCAGACATTTTCCCGTATTGACTCCGCAATCTTCAACAGTTCATCTTTTTTCAGCGAAGCGGTAAGGCTCATATTAATATCTCCTATCTTCCAGCTCAGGATTTTCATGTTCCCCAGATCAAGGTACTTCCCTTCCATCCCGTTAATAGAAACTTCTTCTGCAGAATTCATGATTGGAGCTTCCTGAGCCTCGTGAGCTTTCTGGGCCTTGTTTTTGTATACGGTTTCCGAAAGGAAAATGTAATCTCCCTCCTCGTTTTCGTATTTCAGGGAAACCGTCTCAGAGGCCTGCCCTTCAGGAGCTATCCAGCTGTTGTTAGAGACTGTAGAATAGTTAAAGGCATACTCTTCGGGGAGGTATTCTGGAACCAGGATTTCAAATCCTGCAGATTCTCTGGCTTCTTCGAGGGTCATTTCTTCGGGAATTAATGAGTCAAAATTCACGGTCTTTACCGTTGCCCCTTCTGGCACCTCAAATACAAACTCGGAGTCTGGGATCCCCTGATCGATTTTGAGGTCTCGGATCTCGAATTTTATACTTGGGTCTCCGCTACTGTCATACATTTCATACCTAAGAAACATCCATGTCTCTTTGTCCACCCAGAATTTCATCCGGCCTATAAGGAGTCCCTCTTCTTTCTCTCTCGGTTTTGTCTCCAGCAGGTATGTGGGTCTTCCGTCGATTTCTTCCATGCCAAGCAGAGAAACATCCCTTTTGTTCAGGAACTCGCTAATAATTCCTGCGTAATCTATCTCCCCCAATATCGGGGTATCCGGCATTTCCATTTTTATGACCGTATTTGTTTTCGGGTCATAGGTCCACATAAATTTCCCATCCAAAACCGCAATGGAACCTGCTTCTTCTTCAGGCTTTATTGCAACGGTTTTTGTCTTGTCTGGTTTCTTCTGCAGGGTCTGGATTTCAATTTCCTTCGTCTGATTTCCAAAGTATGAGGTTATTTGCATAGTATACGAATAATCCTGAATACTGGCTTCTTTTTCCTGCATCTGTTCTACGATTTCCTCCGCACTGAGTTCCCCGGTACAGCCTGATATAAAAAGGGCCGGAACCAGCAGGACGGTTACTGCAAGTATTGTAAGTTTTTTCTGGTTTGTCATCGTCTCACTCCCCTCTTTCCAGGGATTTTCTGCTTTTCCTCTTGAAGGTTGAATCCTGCCTCTTTCATCAAGATCAAAGTCCGGTGATGAGCTCTGAGGCAATTTTTTGCGTTTTTAGACTCGTGCTTCAAAGTTTAAACTTTGTTTAATATAACACTTCCGGAAAAAAAATAGTAATATTTGTCTTAATTATAAAACATGTTCATTAGAATACTTTATTGAATAATTCGAGCTCTCTGAAAGTTAAACTCAATTTATGCAAAATTCGACTATCTTGTTGAAAATGCTCAAGAAAAAAGAATTCGTCCTCTTCACTGAAAATTTGTCATTCTGGCAGTTTAAAATCGATAGCTTTTTACATCATTATTCTAAAAACATTCAAATTCATTCTTAGTTTGTTGAGATATCTGGAAGTCTTCTTATACGACCTGGATAATATACGACTGGATAATATATGATCTGGTAATATACGATCTGGATGATGTTTTTTTTGTTAGCCTGTCAGGGGTATTGCTTTTATGAGACGGTTTATCGGTTTTATGAGACGAATATCAGTTAAAAAGCTTATCGCTTTCGGAATAGTTAAAGGACTTATCACTCTTGGGATATTTCTACTCATATCAGTTTCTTCAGAAAGTGGAGCTCCTGAAGAACTAGGGAGTCCTTCTGAAACCGTAAGCGAGGAATATATATTTGAAAAGCTTAGTCCCGTTGAGGTCCCGACTGAATGGAATGATTCATATCCTTTCAGCAGCAAGGGAGATGCTTTAGAAGAGCCTGGATCTTAAAAAGAAGCCAGAGTAGACAAACGAAACTTTCAGTCCGGAATTTGAAAATTTATTGGGACCTGTTTTCACGAAGTTCTTCCCCTCAGTTTTTGCCTCAGTTTTTGCCTCAGTTTTTGCCTCAGTTCTCCCCTCTACAGTGAATTCCTTTTACCAGGTCATTGAATAAACATTTCTATCTAATACAATGTTACCACCGCGACTGTGCTAGGAGATGAACAAAATGTATTATGACATAATCGAGTCACCAATCGGTCCCATTCTTGTGGCAGGGAATAAAGAAGGACTGAAGCATCTTATTTTCCTAAAAGGTAAGAAGAAAGTAGGAATCCCTGAGGGCTGGGTAGAAAACAAAGAGTTTTTCAAGGAGGCTGCCAGGCAACTTGAAGCTTATTTTTCCGGAAAACTCGAATCCTTTGACCTTAAGCTGGCTCCTGAAGGAACGGATTTTCAAAAGTTAGTCTGGAAAGCTTTGTGCGAAATTCCTTATGGGGAAACCCGATCTTATAAAGAGATAGCTGTATCTGTTGGAAAGCCCAGGGCGTATAGGGCGGTGGGGCTTGCAAATAATCGGAACCCAATCGCAATAATCATCCCCTGCCACAGGGTTATTGGAGCAAATGGAAAACTCACAGGCTATGCGAGTGGTTTGGATGTAAAAGAATTTTTACTGAAGCTTGAAAAAAAGTAAACTGCTAGTCGAAAGGTGACCTTATCTCGCCTCTTGAATAGTTCGAATAAGGAGAAAAATAAGAAGAAAAGCACCTTTTTTGCGTGGACAGGTATCTGACAGGCAATTTTAACACAAAAGGGCCTGATAGGAAAAATTTCCGGTTGCTTGAAGAAAATGCAATAGCTTTTTCCGAATTTCAATCAGCCTGCCTGCGGAAAGTGTACAACAGATCCTGTGCTCTCTGATCTCGCAGAAACATGGAATCTTTTCCATTTTTTTAGATATTGATTTCACGATTTTAATTATCCCGGCTTTTTTGAGAAAGGCAGAATCCAGTGCTGAATCTAATCTCAGTTATTTATGTTGAGGTTAACGGAGATGAAACGTCTTCCGAGAGATTACTCGATACATTTATCCATAGATTAAGGTCTCTATAAGGCACGGTAATGCCCTCTTCAAGTACGTTCTTCTCGTTTTCCTTATAGAGCGAAAATCCAAGCATCATGTCCGTTCCCTCAAAGGGGGGAGTTATTGTAACGGCTTTTTCCCAGGTCTCGTTGTCCCCGAGAATTATATTCTGTTGATCAGGGAGTAAAGGCAGAGACGTGTTTTCAAGCTTAACTTCCATTGTATAATTGACGGGCTTTTGCTCATGATTTACAATTCCCACAATTACGGTTCCATTCTCCCCGAGTACGTATTCTGTTGGATAGTTCTCAGCGTTCCCTTCAGGCCCAAGGATATAGAATTCGGTATAAGGTTCCTGGAGAGACTTTTCTATCGGTTCAGCGTTTAGTTTTTCTTCGCACCCTGATGCCAGAAGAATAAGGCTTATTAAAGCCAGCATATATAATATTTTTATACATTTCATTTTCTATTTACTTCCCTTTCTTTTTTCGTTATGACTTCTAATGATACTCTTCCGCATTTTAATATATTTTATCAAACTTACATAATATGATATAGATTAAAACCGAGTCATGTTTATGCCCTTAATTTCCCTGACTACCGATTTTGGAGACCTCTATCCTGCAGCCATGAAAGCCGTGATTCTGGGAATTAACCCAGATGTGCGAATTGTCGATATAACCCATTCCATCCGGCGAGCCGGAATTCGGGAAGGAGCTTTTGCTCTTTATTCCCTTGTTCGATATTTCCCGCAGGGAACTGTGCATATTGGGGTTGTCGACCCTGGAGTCGGCACTTCCCGTCGCGCTCTTGTTGTAAAAGCCGGCAGCACAGGAAAAAAACAGTTTTTTGTTGGTCCTGACAACGGGCTCCTGATCCCTGCAGCGCGCCGTCTTGGAGAAATGGAAGTATATGAAATAACAAACTCTGAACTTATGCTTAAATCAGGAGTTTCTGCAACTTTCCACGGCAGGGATATTTTTGCACCCGTAGGAACCTACCTTTCAAAAGGCATACCAATCGAGACTGTCGGACCCAGAATTTCGGATTTTGTTGACCTTGACTTCGGAAATTTCGGAATTGACGGGCCTTTTCTTATCGGCGAGGTTATTTTTGCAGACAGCTTTGGAAATATAATTACCAATATTCCGGAAGACACAATTTTGAAATTCTCTTCCTTCGGCTCGCAGGTGGAAGTAAATGGCAGAAGGGTACCCTTTGTTCAAACCTACGCTTTTGTCAGGCAGGAAGAATCCCTTATCCTTGTAGGCAGTCACGGTTTTCTGGAAATCGCGGTGAACAAAGGAAATGCTTCGCTTCAGTTCGGGCTTAAAAGCGGAGATCAGGTTGTAATAAGAATCATGTAATAAGCTGCATGTTACGCTTGGATTATATAGATGTCTTCGTGTTTTTATTTCAGGCTGTGGATACTAACAATTTCTTGATCTGTCATTTATTAGTGAATTGACTATAAAAAGCAGAATAGGGAAAGAAATAGAGGTTCAATATGGCTGACTGGATAGGAAAAACAGTATACGTAGACCTTGGCTCTGAATCAGTAAATTCCGTCAGGACGGATGGAAACTTAATCAGAAAGTACCTGGGTGGCAGGGGGCTTGGGGTAAGATTGCTTTCCGAGCTTTCAGATGCTGATATTAATCCTCTTGGTGAGGAAAATCCTTTAATTTTTACTTCTGGACCTCTTTCAGGGCTTGCTCCGATGGCTTCAGGTTCAGTCCTAACATCGAAGTCACCTCTAACAGGCACAATATTTAGCTGGAATATGGGTGGGAGCTTTGGGAAAGAGCTCAAGAAAGCCGGAATTGACGCTCTGATCATTACCGGAAAGGCAAAAAGGCCTTCTTATGTTGAAGTAAGGGAAGGAAGCGTTGAAGTTGTGGCTGCAGAACAACTCTGGGGGATGAATGTCAGAGCCTGTACTGAAGTTCTTAAGAAAAAAGACAGCAAAGTCAGCATTGCCTGTATTGGCAGGGCAGGAGAAAAACAGGCTCTTATTTCCTCTTTTATTGTTGATTTTATCCACAATGGGAGAGGAGGCCTTGGAGCAGTTGCAGGCTCAAAAATGCTTAAAGCTGTGGTCGTGAAAGGAGAAAAGGAGCTTTTACCTTCTGATAAAGAGAAATTCCGGGATCTTGAGATAAGGATATTGAAGCTTTTTGAGGCAAGCCCTGTGCTTTCCAAAGGACTTGCAAATTACGGCACATCTGTGCTTGTAAAATTGCTGGAATACATGAGTCTTATCCCTATTAGGAACTTTTCCGGAAAGAGGACTTCTTTTGCGGATACACTTTCAGGAGAGTGTATCAAATCCGCTTTCGAGCTTGAAAATGAGAGCTGCCCTGGTTGTCCTCTGGGCTGCAAGAAAAGGATTAAAGAAACAGGCCAGATTGTACCTGATTACGATTCTCTCTGGGCTTTCGGGTTTAATCTTGAGAATTCTGACTTGACTTCTGTGCTCAAAGCTGACAGGATATGCAGGGATTATGGGCTTGATCCAATCTCGGTAGGTTCCTTGTTTGGGGCATGCGCTGAACTCAAACCTGGGGTAATCAAAACTGATGAGCTTGAATCCCTGATTTTAGAAGTCGGAGAAGGAGGAAAATTCGGAAGTGGAGCCAGAAATTATCTTTCAGGCCTTGGGAGAGAAGATTTGAGCATGGATGTAAAGGGACTTGAACTTGGAGGTTTTGATCCGCGAGGGATCAGGGGCCAGGCCCTGGCTTATGCTACATCCAGTCATGGGGGAGACTACCTGACTGCTTTCATGGTCGGGCCTGAGGTACTTGGAAAGCCCCTCTGTCTTGACCGTTTAAGCCTTAAAGGAAAGGCAGGTATCCTCCAGGTCTTTGAAAACTTTACTGCCATGCTGGACTCTTTCGTTTTCTGTCCCTTTTCGGGCTTTGCTCTTAATGAAGAGCTCTGTTCAGCTCTTCTGTTTTCGGCGGCTGGTATTGAAATCTCACCTGCAGAACTCCTGAATATTGGAGAAAGAATCTATAATCTTGAGAGAATTTATAACCTTAAAGCAGGATTTTCCCGGAAAGATGATACTCTTCCTGAAAGGCTGTTTGAAAACGAGGTCGAGAGTGAAGGATATGAGGGACTCCCAAGGCAAGAGTTTGAAGCTGCACTTCAGGAATATTACCATTATCGTGGCTGGGATGAAGAAGGCGTGCCAAAGCCAGAAAAATTGAAGAAACTTGGGCTCAGTTGAAAGTTGAATTTTTTCTATACCACAGGCTCTAAAATAATAATTTTTATAGGTTAAAAGGTTTCCCTCTTTGAAGTATAATATCCTCTGTAAAGTAATAATCACTCTAGCTTATGGCCTTCTTTCAGATAGTTCTGGCAGTTATCACTGAAACATGGTCTAAAGACGTAAAACTCACACAAGCATTATATAGTCAAGGATAATTTATCGTATTAGTTTTCAATGTAGATTTGTTCTACAGGCGCCCCCAAGCTAGGAATATTTCTCAGTTTTTCCATACAGGAGTAAGCAATGTACGGACCAAATAAGAGACAGGCTTAAAAATTAGAAAAGCCTTCTTATACTACTTAACCGGACCCATGGAGACTTTCCGACAAACCCGGTATGGCGTTTACAGCTTATTTATAGATGTTTTAAAAACGTACGGGAGAATCATTATGAAACAGCAGGTAGAAGTAAAGGATCTCAAAGAAGGAAAATATGTAATTATTGATGACGAAGCATGCGTCATAAAAAGTATTGTCAAGTCCAAGCCAGGAAAACATGGAGCTGCAAAGGCAAGGGTAGAGGCCATAGGTCTCTTTGACGGCCAGAAACGCTCCTACATAGGTTCCGTTGCAAGCAAAATCTATATCCCGATTGTGGAAAGAAAGACTGCCCAAGTAATCTCGATTACCGGTGAAATTGCCCAACTCATGGACATGGGAGACTTTTCAACTTTTGAGATTGTAATTCCTGATGAGTATAAGGACAGAGTCAAAGAGGGTGAAGAGGTTTCTTATATTACAGCCCTTGGCAAAATCAAACTCGATATACGAATGTAAATTTCCAAATAATGTCAAAACTCAGGTCAACAACCTGAGTAGTTCTTTTTTAAGCAAATAACTTCATATCAGGTTAGAGTATGTTTTTACCTAATTCCTTTATAGATGCTCTTGCAGATTATGAATCTGCACGTTATGTTATTTTCGGCGTGCCTTTTGACAACACCTCTTCTTTCAGGGCAGGCAGCCGATGGGCTCCAGATGCCATGCGACAGGTCTCAGCGAACTTCGAAAGTTATAACCCGACTTTCGACATAGATCTTGTGGACCTTCCTATTTATGATGCTGGAAATCTGGAAACTTCAGCCTTGGTTGACGAGACCTTGCAGAATCTCTACGAAGCTACAAAAGACCTCCTGAACGATGGAAAGCTTCCCATTATGCTTGGAGGAGAACATTCCCTGACCTTTGCTATGGTCAAGGCCTGTGCTGAACTCGCTGGAGAGGATTTCGGGGTTCTTGTTTTAGATGCTCATTTTGATCTCAGGGAAGAATATAGGGGCTTTCGAAACAACCACGCCTGCGTATCCCGAAATATACTAAATCAGGTTACAAAGAATCTGGTTTCCATAGGCATAAGAAGCGGTCCTGAAGAAGAGTGGATTTTTGCTAAGGAAAATAATCTGAAGTATTATACAGCCGATGACGTGGAATCCACAGGCATTGTAGAAATCCTCAAAGAAGCCCTCGAGTGGCTTGACTGCAGTCAGATATACCTTTCTCTTGATATGGATGCCATAGATCCGGCTTATGCCCCTGGGCTCGGCACGCCTGAACCTTTTGGCCTCAGTGCACGGGATGTAAGGACTGCAATAAGGACACTTGCTCCCTTCTCAATGGCATTTGATGTTGTAGAAATCGCTCCTGAATACGATTCCGGACAAACAGCCATGCTCGGGGCAAAACTAATGAGAGAGTTTATCGCTTCCCATGCAAAGGCTGAAGAAAAGCATAAGCTATGAGAACAGGAAGTAACCGTATATACTACTCGCATATACGATACTCTCAACTAAGAGATTAGTTCAAATCTTTAGTAGACTCAATGTTTTATGGATATTATTGCGTGCGCCATATAGCTATGATCTTATCAATTGCTATGTACGTGCGCTTTTCATTCTGTTCAAGAGTGAGCACATTGTTTGCGCAGCTTTCTACCCTTCCGCTAAATACATCAGGACCCCCGCAGTAAACGTCTACTCCCTCGCCTCGAAGTTGTTCCACTATAAAAGATTGCATTTCTTCGCACCCCAGATGTTCTCCCATATATCTAATGTTCTTCCATATATCTAATGTTCTTCCATATATCTAATGTTCTCCCATATATCTAACTTTGACCTGCTAGTTAGTATGAATTTTCTTTTTCCCGGCATTAAGGCATTTTTGTTTCTAACTAGGAGATATATTTTGTTCTGCTCCAAGTTTGAGATCAAGGCTTATTAGTTTGTGCGTGTTTCTAGCAGGTTTCCGGCCATCTCTTCCCTTCCATTTACTCTTGCCGGAAAATGAAAGCGCTAACTGGCCATCCAATGATTATAAAAATATAAAATGAATGAGAAGGGAATCAGTAGTGATCCTTTCCCAGTTCTGTTGTCGTTTTAATATAACACTTTATGTGAAATTTTGGGCTTATTGGCCCCATAGGGCTATTATCTTATCGATGGCTATATGGGTAAGTTTCCCTTCATTATTAAGCGTCAGAACATTGTCTGCACAGGCTTCTACACTTCCCCTGAAAACGTCAGGTCCACCGCAATAGACATCCACATCTTTGTTAAGATAGTGTTCAACTATAAAGGATTGCATCATTGATCTTCCTCCTGCTTATTTCCTTTGCAACTCTTTGCAACTTGCTTATTTTTGTTTGATTGGATAAACTCACGGGCTTTACATCCGGAGTTTCCGTTAATTGTAACTATCCCTTCATTTAATATAAATATATTTAAAAACTAAAATTGATTTTCGAGATGCAGCGCCATTAATTTCCTGAAGGAAAATTAGCTTTACTAACCCAGTAGCCTGTATAGTTCACATGTTCTCGCTTTTTCCGGATATAAAAAAATGAATATATAACTTATTTTCACCGTATTTACTTGTTTTAGGAATCCGGGAAAGTTAAGTTTATCTGGAAATATCTTATAAATCCTGATTTTCGTAAAAAAAGGATTAATTTGAGTCTTTCTGGAGGACTCGAAGGGGCTCAGTCCCGTTGTCCTCATAGAAGAAAATATCCTCAATACGGACACCAAAAAACCTTGCAAGCTTGAATGCTAGCTCAAGAGAAGGATCATATTTACACTTTTCAATAGCATGTATGGTTTGCCGTGTCACCCCTACCTTTTCGGCTAGGCTCTCCTGGGTAAGATCATGTATTGCTCTGTAAACTTTAATTTTATTTTTCATTGCAGGCTCCGTATTTTTTAAGTAGATTTTAAGGGTGTCATCACGAGAACACTCAACTTTAATAATCAAGTTTAGAGATTGTACCTGAAATTTAGAGATTGTACCTGAAATTTAGAGATTGTACCTGAAATTTTTTAAGGCATGATAGAATCCGGCTTTCTGCTCAGCCGCCATATTCCCTGTTGTAATGCATATAAAGCAAACCATAAAGCACCATAACCGCACAACTTACATACGCCATGAAAAAACCAAGATTGGTGTAGCTTGGATAAGTGTTCCTCATTGCTATGAGGGCTGCTCCTCCAAGGGCAAAACTAATTACTATTATCTGGAAAATAATCCAGGAGGCTTTCTGGCTGATCTGGTAAATGCGCTCGTCTTCCACAATGCCTTCCTGCCTATTTTTTATAATATATATCGCAGCCCCCCCTGCTAAAAAGACACCTATAGCAAGTACTGGACTTCCTATCGAAAAAGCAAAACTTAGAACCATTCCCATCACCATCATAATTAGAAATAAAATTACTTCAAATTGTTTCTGCTTCATCTATACAACTCCATATATTCTTTCAATACAAGTCAAAGTTCTATATTTATAACATTTTTATGTATAGTTTTAAAAGCAAATAAGCTAATTTTCTATAAAAATGTAACACATCCTTTACATATAGTATACAATCGTTTACATTATTTATACTTTTGGGAATATGGCTAAGAATAATATGTCTCAGAGTAAAAAGCCACAATCTGATTTAAAATAGAGGAAAATAAAATTAAAGATTTGACGGATAGAAAACTGGGAATCAGAATTCATATCTTAATATATAAATCGAGTTTTTAAACAAAATCTACATATCCGTTTCAGTGAGCTAATAAATTATTATTTAAAGTATGACGTCGTGTATATGTAATAATCTAATTATTTAAGACGCAGATTGAAGTTTGAAGGCTTACCTTCCTTTTTGGGATTTCTTATACTTCTTAAAAAAGAACTGGAAAACTAATTTATAAGTGTTTGGTGTATATATTGTAACTATGAAAGATAATTTTTTAAGATATGTTGAATTTGCATTCTGTATTTGCCTTTTTATACTCTTTTTGATTTCCTGTTGTAATACTTAATAGAGAACAGTTTGAAATTTTACCTTTTTAACGATAGATATGATTTAAGGGCTAACTTTTACAACTGCCAGGTTTTTTGTAAATCCAAAACGATTAAGAAAAAGAGACTCGGTATAAAAATCGTTAAGAAAAGGAATTTTGGAATAGAATTTATCAGAAAAAATTACAAGTTCTATGAATCCAAAATCCTTTAAAGCTTACACTCCTTTTTCGGGACATTTCATTTCATAAAATGGATGACAGATTCCAAATACTTTATCCAGAGAAACTACAAATCCTATTCCCATTCCGGGTTCATTAAGATTTACCGCTTCAATAATACTATTCTGAATATTGTCCGCAATACTTGATTCGGCTATGGTAAGGATAATCTCCTTCTCTGGCTCAATCATCAAGCCTAGAATACTTTTGTTTTCATGGACTCCTGTGCCACGACCAAATAAGATTGTTCCACCGTGGGCACCGGCTTTTCTTGAAGCCTTGATTACCTCATCGCCCCAGCCTTTCTTTACAATTGTTACTATTAATACAGAATCTTTCTCATTACACATTCTTTTTACCTCCGTTATATCTTATATAAACACCCAGGAGCATAACGAAAATAATGGGAGCGAGTGCTATCATTGCAATCAGGCCGAAGCCATCTGCGACAGGGTCTGCACCTTCGTGTGCTGTAGCTACTCCCACAGCCATCGACATAAGAAAAGTCACAGCCATTGGACCTGTTACAGCTCCTCCTGCGTCGAATGCAATTCCTATAAAATCTTTATCACAAAGACATAATAAGATTAGGACAAATAAATAACCTGGAACTATTATGTATAGGAAAGGAATTCTATAGATGATTTTTGCCATTGTAATAGCTGTCAGCGTAGCAACCGCGAAAGAAAGTGTGTATAACATAAGGTTTGATCTTATATAACCATTGGAAGATTCCTCAACCTGGTAACATAATACTCTTACAGAAGGTTCCGCAAAAGTAGCAAGTAAACCAAGTACGAATCCTATAGGAATCAAAAGATCTTTTTTAGAACCACCAAAGAATTCCCCTATTTCCGCTCCCGCAGGGAGAAAGCCATTATTAACACCATGAAGAAACAATATCATACCAAATGCAGTAAAGGCTAATCCTGTATAAAGTTTTTTTATTTGTGATAATGGCAACTTTAGGTATAAGATTTGGAATAATGTGAAGAAAATTATAAGGGGAGTAATTGACTGAATAACTTCAAGAAATACAGTCAGCAGTCCCGCTAGACCTGAACTCATGAAGACATGACCCCCAGTAACATGAGACTCAGTATGGGACCTACCGCTGCCAGGCCTACAAGCCCAAAACCATCAAGTTCGGATCTATCTTGCAATACTGAGGCTATCCCGACTCCAAGACCCATAAGCACAGGCACAATCATAGCTCCTGTAGTCACGCTTCCTGCATCATAGGCAATCGCCAGGTAATCAGCAGGTACGAAGAAAGACAGAATTAGTATAATTGAGTAGCTTGCTGCAAATAGATACCTTATCGGAACTCCAAAGATTATCCTCAAGACAGAAATTGCCATAAGGAAACCCACTCCAAAAGCAATGGAGATAATTAATAAACTGTTATCTATGCTACCTTGCAAAGCTGAATCAATCATAGTGATTAAAACACTTACATTAGGTTCAGCCATGGCTACAAAGGATGAGAGTAAAAACGCTACTACTGCAATAAATATCAGTGAATTATGCTTCGGCAAATCAGCTCCAATTGCTTCACCTATTGGGAGCATACTCAGCTTAACTCCTGCTAGAAAAAAAGTCATTCCGATTGTAGTTAGTAATGTAGCTATTAGAAAGGAAATAAGAGCATCCAAGCTTATACCGACGAATACAAGCATAAGCAACATTACGGCGAGTGCTAAAGGAAATATTGCTTGGACTACTTCCTTAAAAATTTCTTTAATATCACGCATCATAACTGTTCCACCAGATGAATATGTAATTCATCGAAATATGTGTTCAAAGCTTTAGTTTTCATATATTTTTGTAAGTAGTTTGTAGGACTAATCTGTTGGCAGAGTGGGATCTTCTGTGTCATTTATTCTTATCGTTTTTTATTAGTATTTTTTTATAAAACTCTGGATGCTACTTAGTTTATTTATTTTTGATATAAGTAGATATTTGTCTGTAAGGTTGACCAGTTTTGTTGAGATAGTTATTATTAATATCTAAATCTTTTGACAGTTTTCTCATATCAATAATGTGCAAGTCCACAGGTTCTTTCCCTCACTCAAAAAGCTTTCTAACCTCATCGAGCTTTTCTGGTGGGCTGATTACAAGCAGAATGTCATTCACTAATATCTCAGTCTCAGCTTCTGGGGTGGAAATAATCTTATGATTACGGGAGATTGCAAGCACAGATACTCTGTAGTTTCTCCTGAGATTGAGTTTTCCAAGGGTCATTCCTGCAATTTTTGAGGACTTTCCGACCCTGATGCTGCGGATTTCCACATCTGCAAAATCAAGAGCCAGGTCACAAAGTTTCTTCCTGGGAATGTCAGGACTTCGCAGCATCTTATAGTGGTCTGCACGCAGTGTTGAACCCAGAGAATTGATTTCACTGCTGGGAACTAAATATCTATGAAGTACCCTTGTAAAAAGCTCTATTGAGCTTTCAAATTCATCAGAAATTACCTCGTTTGCTCCAAAGGCATAAAACTTATCCAGTTCACTCAGGAAATGTGTTCTGGCAATTATATGGACTTGAGGGTTTAATCTTCGTGCAACTTCAATTATCCTTTTGGCGCTTGTAGGATCACCTGCGGTCACAACAATAGATTTTGCAGTCTGGATGCCTGCATGTTCTAGCACAGCAGCCTGAGCAGCATCACCGTAAAAAATATGCTCTTCATTTAGTTTCTCTATGCGTACGACTTCAGGATTCATGTCAATTACTATATAGGGAATTGAAGCTGCCTTTGCGGCAGTTACGACATTTTTACCATTTATTCCAAACCCGATTATAATTACATGGTTTTCAGGTTTCTCTTCTAATTTATTTTCTTTAAATTTACTGTACCAGCCTTGCTTTAATATTGGGGGTAGAGGTAGTAACTCAGCAAAAGCCGTGGTTTTATACCCTATACTCATAATAAATGGGGTGAGTACCATAGAAAGCACAGCCATGTCCAGAAATTCTTGATACACAATAGAGGACATCAATCCGCTTGCAAAACCTACCTTTGCAAGAATAAAGGAAAATTCCCCAACCTGTGAAAGGGAAAATCCAACCAGGATCATTGTATTCAAAGGAAAACCTATGAGAAAGGTGCTCAAGCTATTTGCCAGAACCTTCAAGAGCAGCACTGTCAGAGTAGCAGTCAGGATCAGGAAAAGATGTTCTTTTAATATATCGAGATTTAGCAGCATCCCTATTGAAATGAAAAAAATACTCACGAACATGTCCCTGAACGGGATTAAATTTCCAAGAGCTTGAACTGAATACTCGGATTCTGAGATGATGAGGCCGGCAAGAAAAGCTCCTAAAGCAAGAGACAGGCCAATCATGGAAGTTAACCAGGCAACAGAAAGCCCTATTGCTATAATACTCAGAAGAAATAGCTCATTATTCCGGGTCTTTGCCACTTGGTACATGATAAAAGGAACTACATACCTTGCGCTTAAGAATGTAAACACGATGAGCCCAGCACCTTCCAGGATAAACATTGAGAATGACTTTCCCATCCCTGGAATACCTGCGAGGACTGGAATCAAGAGAATAACTATTACTGCGGCTATATCCTGAAAAATTAGTATTCCTAGTGAAGTTCGGCCATGAAGGCTATAGATTTCTCCTTTTTCCTGTAACAGTTTAAGGACAATTGCAGTGCTACTTAATGCCACTAGGAGCCCAAGGAAAATTGAAGATTCTCTAGAATTGCCAAACCAGACAAATATAAGAGCGATTATAACTGAAGTTATGGAAAGCTGTAATCCGCCCCCAAAAATTACGATCCTGCGAAGCTGTAAAAGGTCATGCAGCGAAAACTCCATGCCTATGGTAAAAAGCAGGAGTACAACCCCTATCTCGGCTAGAAGTTCAATGTTTTCTATATCTTGAATCAGTCCAAGACCGAAAGGTCCTGCAAGAATACCTGCAAGTAGAAAACCAATCAGTGGAGCTATTTTTAATCTTGAGAAAGTAAAAACTACAGGAATAGAAAGTCCGAAGATGATAAGAAGGTCGGTTAGAAGATTCGTTGTCACCAATATAATTGGATTTTTATATAATATAAGTGTTATTATATAGTTGATTGTTAGAAAGTATGGAAACTGGCAACAATATCAATTAAGGTTAAAGCTCTAAAAGTTGGAGTTCCTGATTAGGGTTTGACAGTTTAAATCTATTAATGTTCCTAACCAGAGCGTGCGGTTAAAATCTATTTTTATCTATGAAAATATTACATCTGAAGATTAAATGAATTATTTCTGGCAGAAAATCTTAAAAAAGAAACGACGAGAGGGGGACTCGAACCCCCGGGATGCGGAGCATCACGGGATTAGCAATCCCGCGCCATACCGGGCTTGGCTATCTCGTCACAAAGGACTTTAAGAAGCGCGTTCCCTTAGATGCATTTCATATATTTAATCTTTTCCAGAGAAAAGGTTTTACATAGATCACTTTATGATTATTTTGTAAAGGTAAATCAATCGTACTATAAATCTAATATGCTCAGTGTGTTAAAGTGATGAGCACGCCTAAGGTTGCTGTGTCTTAGAGATACCAGGAGACTGGAGCCTCTCCTCCACCCCGCGGCCCCGCAAGCGACAGTTGCCCACAGTGAGTCTGCTCCCTTCCGGGCCTCGACCGGTTTCCGCAGTTAGGGTATGAAGACCTGTTCTCCAGCAGGCCCGCATACCTGCACCATCCAAGCAGGACGGGGTTTCTCCGTTGAGATTCCAGGCTGGAGTCTCTTCGACGCATCTTCCTTTGGCTTCGTCCCCCGCGTATCGGCGATTTCGGGTTACAGGTAACGCCGAGCTACCCAGACTAGCTCATCAGCTATACAAAGACATTTGTAGTATATAAATATTTTCTAGTCATATCCCTCCCGATATCTATTTCTAATAATGAATGGGATACAATCGTTCTATCTGACTCCAAAAAAACAAAACTTGGAGTGTTATTTTTTCTAAAAACTGAGATAAAATAAATAAAACTAAATTCAGCAGTTAATAAAACTAAATTCAGTGGTTCTAAAAAATGCAGAGGGGGAACAAATCACCCTACTCATTTATAAGTTATTTTTCAGAATAATATATAGATAAATCTTAAACAGCTTGTATAGCAAATTAAAGTACCCGACAAAATAGGGGAGAATCAGGGGAGTTTCTATGAGATATGGAGTTGCAGTTGACCTTGGAACAAGCGGGTATCGAGCTCAAAAAATCGATCTTGATAAGGAAGAAATCCGAAGGACAGTAATAACTTTGAGAAATCCTCTTCCCGGAGCGAATGTGATGGACCATATGGATTTCGCAATCCATTATGGGCAAGATCTTGCGCATGGACTTTCTATAAATGCAGTAAAGAACCTGTTCCAGGCTCTTGATTTGAAAAACGAAGAGCTTGAAAGGCTTTCAATTTGTGGGAATCCAATTCAGTTATCTATCTTCCAGGGGATAAACATCGAAGACCTGGCTTATGCAGGAGAACGGAAGAAAAAAAAGTATAATATACAGGAACAGGACAGGAGCGCGAGAATTATACATAGCAGCGAAATTCCTGGGCTTGATGAATATAGCTGTGAGGTTGTAGTTCCTCCTGCAATAAAGCATGAAGTCGGGGCTGATGCTCTTGCCCTGATAGTAAAATCCGGGATGCTTGACAGCGACGAAATCTCGATTGCCACTGACTATGGAACAAATGCAGAAATGGCCCTCAAAGTAAATGATATCATATATACAGGGTCTGCAGCTGCCGGTCCTGCTCTTGAAGGACAGCAAATAAAACATGGAAATCTTGCATCTCCATACACTATATCAGATTTTGAATTCGAGGATGGGGCATTAAGGAATTACATTCTGGATGAAGAAATGAAACCTGTCCCCGGAGATCTCGTAGATCCTGCAACTGGGAAAGTTCTTGATGAAGGTCAAATCAAAGCCAAAGGAATCACAGGTACCGGGGTCATAGCTCTTATAGAAAAAGGAATTGAACGCGGCCTTATAGAACTTCCAAGGATTAAGACTCCGGATGGATTTATTCATCTGCAGAACCGGATGGATTTCTCTGAAAAAGATTTGAAAGAAGCTGGAAAAGCCATAGGTGCTATTCGTGCAGGGCACATTACGCTCTGTTCGACTGCAGGTATCGAAATGACGGACATTGATACGGCTTATATGGCAGGCGCTGCCGGTACCTATATGGATGCAGCAAAAGCCCAGAAGGTTGGTTTAATTCCATACGCAGCAGAAAAGATCTGCCAGCTTGGAAACACTTCACTTGCAGTAGCCCGTGAAATCTTGCTTTCGGAAAAGAGGTTATGGGAACTGCAGGATATTGCAAGTCAAATAATAGGCACCCATATAATGTTTGCGATTGCTCCGGAATTCAGGGATGCTTATGTTATCGAGCTTGCATACTGGGAAGAAGGTATGCCCTTCAAAATGTTCAAGAAATATCTCAAAAAGAAGAATCTTCCCGAGCTTGGAGATCCTATACAGAATCCCATTATCGAGAAACGTGTGGAGAGGGATATTCCAATCCTTGGAGAAGAAGGGCTTCATGTACTTGAAAGGGTCGGAACATACATGACTATGGTTGTAGATTGCCCTGAGTGCAAAAAATGTATTAAAGTCTGCCCAACTGGCGCCATATCAATCGACGAAGAAAACAGGGTTATGATAAGTACCGACCTCTGTGAAGGCGCTCACTGTCAGCGGTGTATACGAGCCTGTCCTCCTGACAAATTTGACTGGAAAAATCTTGAGGTATTCAAACAGCAACTACAGGCATGAAAAGTATAATCAGGATTTTGATCGGATTGCTTGGATGCCCCAGTCGTCCGGTGAAAAAAGAAAATTGAAAGAGAAAAAGGTTAGAGGGAGTAAGCCTCACGAAGCTTTGCAACAAGCACTTCAACCTGCTCCACTGCAGTTCCTATATACTTGTCGGGATTTACAAGATTCTCAATATCTTTGGCAGTTAAGTATTTTGCAATTTCAGGAGTTTCCAGAAGTACATTTTTGAAATGCTGCCCTGTGTCATGGGCTTTCATTGCTGAAGTCCGCACAAGCTCATGGGCTTCCTGCCTGCCTACTCCTCGCTTTGCAAGTTCGATCATTACAGCTTCGCCCATATTAAGGCCCCTGAGCAGTTCAAGATTTCTCCGGATATTTTCAGGATAAAACCTTAGATTTTCAATAACGCTTATCCCGAGCTTAAGGATGTGATCCGTAAGCACGCAGGCTTCAGGGAAAACTATCCGTTCACAGGAAGAGTTGGTCAGGTCCCTTTCATCCCACAGAGTATTATTAAGGAGTTCAGGCTCAACCATGGCCCTTACAATCCTTGCAAGTCCACATATTTGCTCGGATTTTATAGGATTGCGCTTATGAGGCATGGTAGATGAGCCAACCTGTTTTTTTCCAAAACTTTCCTCAATCTCGGCAATTTCACTGCGCTGGAGAGTCCTGATTTCTATACCGATCTTATCCAGTGTCGTGACCGTATTTGCCATCCACATTACAAATTCTGCGTGCCTATCTCTCTGAATAATCTGGTTAGAAACATCCACTGCCCCGATTCCAAGGTGCTTCATGGTAAGTTCCTGGATAAGAATCCCGGATTTTCCAAATGCAGCCTGAGTCCCGACAGCTCCGGTCATCTGCCCAACTGTCGCTCTAGGAGTTAGTTCGTGAAGACGGTCCAGATGCCTTGAAATCTCGGAAGCCCAGATAGCAAAACGCAGTCCGTATGTTGTTGGAACCCCTATTTGTCCGTGAGTTCTTCCGCAGCAGACAGTCTGTTTGTGGGCTTCAGCCTGGTTAACTAGAACCCTGAGCAGAATTTTGAGTTTATCCTCCAGAATATCGATTGCATCTTTTATCTGGAGAGCAGTTGCCGTGTCCAGGATATCGTTTGAAGTGGCTCCGAAATGTACCCATTTTCCGGCGTCATCTCTGCATTGCTCAGAAATAGCAACGACCACAGCCATCATGTCATGGTGGATCTCGGCTTCAATTTCGTCAACCCTCTCAGGTTTTACCAAAGAGATACTCTGAGATATAATTTCAGCTGCGTCTGCGGGAATCAAACCCACATCTGCCTCGGCGCGGGCAAGGGCAGCTTCAGTTTGCATGATTTTAGCGAGTCTATTCTCCTGGCTCCACACATGTTTCATTTCTTCTGTACCATACCGATAGTCTATAGGATGAATCGCCACATAAATCACCATCAAATATAAGGAATTAAATTAACCTTAAGGAATTTAATAAATTTAATAAGTCGTGGAATGAATATACTTGAATGAATATACTTAGAACTCAACGATTTAGTTTTTAATAACAACTTTAGCTTTAAACGCTTTTTAATATTATACAATCCCAATGATACAACTTCAATGTTAACTTTGCCACAATTTCAATGTCAGTTTAATTAAAGTTTCAGTGCTGGTTTAAACATATAGGGCAGGGAATAAACAACGTAACCAATAAATAAACTTTGAGTCGGCAGGACAGGGAAAACTGTGGGTATATTAAAAGTAAAAGAAAAAGAGATTGCAAACTCAATAAAAGGCGGGTTTTTTTGATGAAAAGCATTATATCCCTTAACATCCATTAAGCCGGCTATATACCTTATCAATATTGAAAAATAATAGCAGGTGACAAAAAAATGGCTCGTTTTCCAGAAGCAGAAGAAAGATTACTAAATAAAAAAATCTGCATGAAATGCAATGCAAGGAATGCAATAAGAGCAACTCGCTGCAGAAAATGTGGCTACGATGCCCTTCGGGTGAAATCCAAGGAATCCAAGGGAGCATGATCTTTTTTGCAGGTGGAAGCACACCTTCAGAGAATCATTGATCAGGAAGGAAAAGTTCATCTTACCCTTATCGATCCTGCTTCCCAAACGCCTGAACGAGCCGGTGAAATCGCCCTTGCGGCAGTTAAGGGAGGCACCGACGCAATCATGATAGGGGGCTCAACCGGAGCGTCGGGAGCCCTGCTCGATGAAACCGTTATAAAGATAAAAGAAAAGGTAGATGTTCCAACTATCCTTTTTCCGGGAAGTTCAGCCGGACTCAGCAGGTATGCAGATGCTGTATTTTTCATGAGCCTTCTGAACTCAAGAGATTTAGGGTATGTGATCACAAACCAGGTGCTAGGAGCTCCGCTTGTATATAAAAACCAGATTGAGCCTATCTCCATGGCATACCTTATAGTTGAACCCGGAGGGACGGTTGGTTGGGTAGGGGACGCAAAATTAATTCCTAGGAAGAAGCCTGAAATTGCTGTGGTATATGCCCTTGCAGGCAAGTACCTTGGCATGCATTACACCTATCTTGAGGCTGGATCCGGAGCCGACATGCCTGTCAGTCCTGAAATGATAGGGGCTGTCAAACAAGTGCTCGGAGATAACAAACTCATAGTTGGCGGTGGGATCAGAGATGCAAGAGCTGCAAAACTCTGTGCTTCTGCAGGTGCGGATATGATAGTTACTGGCACCGTTGTTGAAGAGGTAAAGGATGTCACCGCAAAGGTGGCTGAGCTCGTATCAGCTATAAAAAGTTGAACCCTAAAACGAATAATTCAAGGTGTGTTGCCCGCTCTTAAAAAATTAATATCTAATTCTATTCTTTATTTAATTCTACTCTTTTTGATATATTATTTTATAGAGTGTTTTTCCCTTAAGCAGGTTTTTTCACTGTCCGAAGGAGAAAATTTACTTAATAGAACTTATTTAGAATTGGGGTCTAGTATGATCGAGCACTGAGTAGCTTTATCTGATCAGAAATCCTTTCTCTCAACTGTAAACTTGATACGAGCGCGCCCCGAAAAGTATTGAATCTAATTGAAGATTTTTGGTTGTTATCTTCAAATCACAGTAGCCGATTATAATAAATAGTTATAAGGTAATATTTGAATCCTATTTTAGTATAAAACTACACTGGCGCAAAAAGATCCGAAAAATGCAGCCAAAGAGGATAAATTGCCACATCAGATTGGCAGAATTGCAGAACGGATTTCGGGTCAGGCGTTAACTTGCGATCAGCACTAAGAGGTATGATTAATGCTCAGAGTTTCCAACCTGGTTAAAGATTATGAGGTACGTTCCGAAAAGATAAGAGTGCTGGACCATATTGACTTCACGGTGGAGGATGGAGAAATCCTCGGGATTACGGGTCGAAGCGGAAGTGGAAAATCGACATTGTTGCGCATCATTCGGGGAGTGGAACCCTTTCAGCAGGGAACGGTGGAGGTAGATGGAGAAATTATAACTCCTACTTCAGGGATTGAAGGGGAAAAGTTTCTCAAAAGCGTAAGCGCAATACATCTCCAGCGAAATTTCGGACTCTGGAACGGGCCTGCGATTGAAAATATTATAAGAAAACTAAACTACCTTCGAGTAGGACATGAAGCTCTCCCAAAGAAGGAACATCTTCCTCATGATATAAAAAATGATTATGACGAGCTCTTTGAAGAAGCAATGGAGTATCTGAAGCTTGTGGGCCTAGAACATAAGGCTCTTCATTCCACCAATCTTCTGAGCGGAGGGGAAAAACAGAGAGTTGTAATGGCAAGACAGCTCGCCGCAAAGCCAAAACTTCTTCTCCTCGATGAGCCTGTTACAATGACCGGGCCGGACACAAAACAGGAAGTCTTGGATGTAATAAAGAGCCTAAAAAAGAAGTTGAATATCCCAATTATAGTAGTTTCTCACCTTCCAGAGATTCATGCCTATCTTGCCGACAGGCTGATTTTCCTTGAAGATGGAAAAATCGCAGCCGAAGGAGAACCTTCCTGGGTGCTTAAAAATTTCCTCAAGGATATGAAGCCAAGGGAAGAGCTTGTAGAGCCTGAAAATAAAGAGGTCTGCATCAAAGTTAAGGATATCTCAAAACGGTATTCTATTATCCGGATGGGGGAAGTCCTTAATATAAAAGATTTTTCTCTCGATGTTTACAGGGGAGAAATTCTTGCTTTTATCGGCTCATCCGGAGCTGGAAAAACAACTCTCATGAAGCTTATGGAAGGGTCTGTCAAACCGAAAAGTGGAACTATAGAGTACCTCTGCAACGGGGACTGGGTAAGCGTAATCGAGTACAGCGACAAGCGTATGGAACTAAGGCGAATTATGAGCATCATGAATCAAGAGTTTTCGATGTCTGTTAACTCTACGGTGAGGGATCAGATCCGGTTCAGACTAAGTATGAAAAAGCAAGGCGCAATTGAATACGCAAGGACTAAAGCTAGGGAACTGGGACTTTCGGCTGAGACTCTTGATATGATATATCACCTGCCTGATATGTCAGAAGAAGAGAAGACAGCAGCACTGCGGGATCTGAACTTGAATGATGCCATCTATTTCGAACTTTTCCCTACAATCCCACTAACTGACGTTGATAATTATGCAAAACCTGTCTTTGAAGCTCTTGACTTGCCAATGGAGGTCCTTGACAAAACGCCTTATCAGATAAGTGGAGGTGAACATGTCAGAGCTTTCATTGCCTTAAGCCTTGCAACTTCTCCAGAGTACCTCATGCTTGACGAGCCCTTTGGAGACCTTGACCCTGTGACCCTGAGGGGCGTCACGAATTCCTTAAAAAGAATCAATGAGCGCTTTGGCACAACTATTGTGCTTGTGAGTCACCATATGGATTTTGTCCGGGAGGTTGCTCACAGGGCTATATTAATTGAAGACGGTGCTCTCGTAATGAATGGGAAGCCGGTTGATGTTTGCCAGGAACTAATTAACAGAAGCAATGCCCCTTACATGGAGCATAATCTGGAAACCCTTCTAGAAGGCAGTTTAGAGGGTAATTAAACAACAGCTAAATGGTTTCATGAGGAAAAGAAATCCTTTTCCTCCTTCAATCAATTATAGAAAGGTTCAGGTCTACTAGACCTGCTTTCAGTCAACTTTATTTTCCTCGCACAGCCGATCCCATTCTTCATTCCCGAATTTTATGTACAGGCTTGCAGGCACAATTGGTTTTTCGAGTTCTTTGATTGTCTTTTCCGAAAGCTTCTGGTTTTCAACAAGCTCTCTTCCTGCACATCTGAGTAATTTCTTATATTTTCCAAGGAGAGGTTTTAATATGATGTTGCTTTTGCCCCTGAAAATTTCCCCTTCTCCTCTGTAAATCTCGGCAATGAGTTCAGTGTGAAAAGTTCTTGCAAGCCGCTTGAAAAAAAGGCTTTCAACCTCAAAGTTTGTCTGCCCCGGTAGCCCAGCGTTTGATATTACGGCAATTTTAGGAAACTTTTCATAACGCTTTGCGTGCCTATACTCTCCCATTTCGTCTTCCTCAAAATGAGGCAAAAGGACAGGAGCAAGCCTGTCTATGAAGTTTTTCATAATAGCCGGAACATTATCAAAGTATACTGGACATGCGAATACCACAATATCTGAAGCCATAAATCTGGGAAGTAAATCATCCATGTCGTCCCGAATTGTACACGTTCCAGGTGTTTTCAGCCAGCATTCAAATTTTCCCTTGCAATACCCAATATTTTTTTCTATTAGAAAAATGTTTTCTGTTTCTGCGCCGGCTTCTTCTGCTCCTTTCAGAAATTCCTCTACCATAATGAGAGTATTTCCTTCTCGGCCTTTATGGCTCCCGCTGATTATCATTACTTTCATATAGTCCCCTTTCCCCGTGAATAAAGAACTTGTGAACTGAAAAGAATGTTCATAATAGCCTTCCGACAAAAGGCAAATTTTACGTTGTGTGTTTTTATGTGTTTTTACTATCTCCTTCCAATTATACATGCGATGAGATTTATTTTCCTTTCGCTTACTGATTTTAGCTTTTTTTCTGGATATGTACTGCAGTAGTCCGAACTTCCCCATGTAGCGTATTAGAATCCAGACTAGCGAGAATGATGATTTCAGATTGTTTGGATTTTTGTTGAACTTCCCCATGTAGCGTATTAGAATCCAGACTAGCAGTGTGAATAGCACAAATTAGTATATTTTTTATATTTGTTAGGGATAATACATAGAGAAAGTGGAGCACATTTACTAAATCGTAGGCCGAGAATAGTTATGTTGTTCCAGGTTTCCATAGTTGTTTTAAAATAATCGAGTTACTTTGGAACTGTTGAGATAACAAATATACCTTTGCAGATTCGATTTCATGCCTCACTCAAACCCGGCTACATGCAAAAACATACTTATCAGAACACGTGCAGGAGAAAAGTTTTGACAGAATATTTTTTTGAAAACCCTGAACATTTTTCAAACGCTTCGCAAAACCTCAAAATCTTTGCTGTTTATGACGGTGCCAAAGAATTGACAGAACTGCTTACTATCTATTTTAAGGAAGGAATTGAAAGAGGGGAGTACTGTTTATGGTTTTCTCCGAATATACTTACTGTAGAAAAAATAAAAAATAAACTTAGGGAAGCAGGAGTGGATGCCGAGCACTCTCTTGACTCTTCTCAATTGGAAATTCTGTCAGCTAACCTCTCTCCAGAAAACACTACCCTTTTTGCGTCAGCAATAAAAGAACTCATAGGGGAAAAATATAAAAAAGCCCTCTTCAGAGGTTTTTCCGGGTTTAGAACAAGTTTTGATCTTAAAAACACTGGGGATTCTCTTCAGCCTCATCTTGAGATGTGTGAGAAGGCTATTGAAACTGCGGCTTTTGAGCACAACAAAAGGTTTACATTTCTTTGTACCTTTCCACTTGAAGACCTTTCAGGTAGAACAATGCTTGAGTTAATGGAAGAAAACGGTGTTTTAATCAAAAGAAATGGAATATGGAAGCGTTTAAGAAATCTGAATGAGGAGCTGGAGACAGAAAACATTTTTCTCAATGTTGAAGAGAGTATAGAAGCTGCAAATAGGACTAGAAACGGGTTAATAACAAATATTAGTCATGAACTTCGGACTCCTCTTAACTCGGTTATAGGCTTTTCCGATCTGCTGCTAGAAGGAGCTTTCGGATCTTTGAATACTAGACAATCAAAATATGTAAATAATATTCTCATAAGCGGAAAGAACCTCCTTGAAATCATCAATAATCTCCTTGACATCACAAGGCTAGAAGCCGGCGAGAGGCGCCTTAACTATGAAGATGTAGATATTGCCAGCCTTATAGGAGAAGTGAGGACGAATCTCCTCTCGATTGCTTCAAATAAGAGAATTAGTATCGAAGTAAAGGTTGACACTTCCCTTGAGCGTATCAGGGCTGACAAGATAAAGCTGAGACAGATCCTTTACAATCTGATAAATAGCGCTGTAAAATTCACTCCTGAAAAGGGAAAGGTCAATGTAAGTGCCTACAAAAAAGAGGGAATACTCGAAATTAAAGTTTCGGATTACAGAATGGAATTGTCAAAAGAGAATCATGAAAGGATATTTATACCTTTTAAACGGGCAGATTCTTCTATAGCTATAGGATACAATGGAGCGGAAATTGGACTATATGCTGCTAAAATCTTTGTAGAACTTCACGGAGGAAAGATCTGGATAGACTCCAAGGTAGGAAAAGGTAGCGCGTTTATCTTTACTCTTCCGATAGATTAAAAAGAGAAGCCTGAAAGAAAATTGACTAACGCCAAGATTGAGAACTTTCCACTCTTCTTTTGAGAATATAATCAAAAAGATAGAGCACAGTCTGAGGTGGTAATTCTTATATTTTCAAGGTATCTACTCAAACTGTGTTACCCTTACTTGGAGACAGTTTTCAAGGTCTTTATCCCTAAAATACTCATCTTTTATTTTGTTTTCATCTTTTTGTAAAGTAGTACACCTACACCGGCAATGGCTATGAACATTAAACCTAGAACAACTATATTCGCACTGCCTCCCTGAGTTTCCTCAATGGGTTGAATAAATAGGTTGCTTACTATGTTTTCGTGCTTATTTATTCCATTTCCGTAATTTGCTGAAAGTGTTAGGTTTATAGGTTCTGAGATCCTTCTAGCACTCGACGAATCGTCTGCCACTGCATTAAACTCAATTGTGAAAAGCTCGTCTGGATTCATTGGTCCTATGAAATATTCTACAGGGTAGAATCTCACGCCTTCTGCTTCAGGTTTTATACTTACCGAGTTAAACTCGTTTGGATGGGTATTTGCCACATCAAACTCAACTGTAGCTTTTCCATTGATCATTGTAAGTTCTTTTGAAGAAATCAGTCTTATGTTCGAAGCATCGACCTTTAGAGGAATACTCTTTTTGCAATTATAATCAAACGAGTTTCCTTCTATTGCAAGTTCAAAGTTGTGAGTTCCTTCTGGGGCATCCTCTGCAACCTTAACATTGAAAGTCAGTTTAATGCTATCTCCAGGTCCCAGCAGGCCCATATCTGCATAAGGAGCGTCAAGAACAATTATCCCGTCCGATGTAGGTCTCAAAACTGCAGCCTGGATTCGAGCATTGGTATCATAATCCGTCCCATCAATCGTGACAGTTGGAGTAGTTGCGGTATTTGTAAGGGTTACAGTGACAGTTCCCCTATCTCCTGGCATGAAAACCTTTGGGTCTGAAATAAATTCTTTCAGCTCAACTGTTCCTTTACTGTTAAATGTCTCAGTACCTATTCGAATATCAATTTTTTTTTCACTCCATGGGCTGTCTTTACTTGTTTTTGTCCTGACATCAATAGAGCGTACTCCTTTTTTTGCGTCTTTGTCTACAAAGAGGTGAAATTCCTTTGTAGCAGTTCTACCCGGATAAAGAACTCCCACGTTTTTCACTGCATTTGCCTCAGAGTCAAGAGAAAATGGGTATTGAGGCACGATTTGGATATCAACATTGTCAGCTTTGTCGCCCCCAATGTTTTCTACCTGGATGGTCAGAGTCAGATACTCTCCTATTTTTGCTGGGTAGGGATTTGTTTCGACTATCGTAACTTTCAGATTCGCTCCCCCAACAGCTGCAGTAGCAGGAGCTGCAAAAAGAGAGAAAAACAAAAGCAAAGAGAATACAACAGGAACAAGTGATTTTTTGATTTTTGTCATTTTGATTTCACCCGATTAACTTCAATTTCAAATTTTAAACACAAGGATTATTCCGTATTACTTTGAATTATCCCATCTTTTACCAGCACCACTCTATCCGCATATCCTGCAATTTCCGGATCATGAGTAATCATTATAATGGTTCTACCATCTTCGTTGAGCCTTCTAAACATATTTAGAATTTCACTGCCTGTTCTAGAGTCCAGATTTCCAGTGGGTTCATCTGCAAGGAGGATCGCAGGATCATTAATAAGAGCTCTGGCGATAGCAACTCTTTGGGATTGTCCACCTGAAAGCTCCCCAGGCTTGTGGCTCATTCTATCCTCTAGCCCGACCAGTTTTAGTAGCTCTTTTGCTCTTTCGCGAGGATCAACGCCGTTCCTTGAATTAGCATATGTAGGGAGCTCGACATTTTCAAGAGCTGTGAGCCTGGGAATCAAGTTGAATGTCTGGAATATGAAACCGATTTCTAAACCTCTGAGCCTGGCAACTTCCTTGTCTGATAGTTTATTAATATCAAGACCTTTAATTATAATTCTCCCTTCCGTAGGCCTATCAAGAAAACCTATAAGATTCATAAGTGTGCTCTTCCCTGAGCCAGAAGGTCCCATGATGGCAAGAAACTCTCCTTCTCGTACTTCCAGGTTGATATTGTGAAGGACTGGAACCTCCATGTCTCCAAGAACATAACTCTTTTTTACATCAATAACTTCAATAACAGGAATTGCTGTTCCATTTGTTTCGTTACTTTGCGAATATCTCGAACGGCCCAACTCAGATTTAAATGGCTCTTTATTTGAAGTAATGTGGTCTTCTCTCAAGGGAAGTTCTCCTTCAAGTCTGGAATTTTCGGTTCCTGTCTCCAATATTGAATCACTGGGAGCAGAAACGTCTTCAGTGGATATCTTCGTTTCCATGTCTACTCCTCTGTTTTTCAATTTTATAAGCCTGCTAGCGCACTGACAGGTATGATAGTTTTCTGTCACCTTGTCTATAGGCATTCATGTATATTCGCTAAAGACATTAAAGGAATTAATCTACGAGATTATCTTCAGCCAACCAATACTTAAGTTGATCAAGAGAAAATAGCTATTCTTGAGGCAGAATAGCCAATTCTCCTGATAGATTTTTATTCGTATCTCAAAGCATCTACAGGATTCATGCGTGCAGCTTTTCTTGCGGGGTATAATCCAGCAGTTATACCTACAAGGATAGAAATTACAATCCCGATTTCGATTAATTTTAAGGGGAATACTGGAGGAAGTTTAAGAGCACTTTCAAGAATATAAGCTCCAAGACCTCCGATTGTGGTACCTACGATCCCTCCAAAGAGACTAACCATTACAGACTCCAATAGGAAGAGGAATAAAATATTAGAGTTACTGTAGCCTACAGATTTCATTATCCCGATTTCTCTGGTTCTTTCGGTTACGGTAACGAGCATAATATTCATAATTCCTATTGAACCAACAAAGAGAGATATAAGGGCAAGAGCGAGCAGGAAAGAATTTAAAGCATCTCCTATTTTTCCTGTCTGCTCAAGAACTTCCTCCTGATTAAAGACATAATAAGGTTTTAAATCCTCATTATCAATATCTCTTTCCGGGACTCCAAAATTCCGGGCTAACCTGCGATCCACGTCATCTGAAATATCACGAACTTTTTCAGGACTGTCAGCCATCGCAAGGAAAGCTCCATAGTCTTTTTCCCCGATCATCTGATTCATAGTAGAAATGGGAATGAAAACTGTTAAATCGTAGTCACTGTCCTGACTTACAACCGTTGGCTCAGAGTTTTTCAGTATTCCTTTTACCTTAAAACTCTTCTTTACAAGCGTACCGTCCTCCTGTCGAAAAGCGATCTCAACAGTACTCCTATGAGAAATATTCTTACTAAACTTATCATTTGCAATATCATATCCAAGAACAGCAGCGGCACTATCTTTATCTGTCAGGAAAGTGCCCCTTTCCATTTGTAGGCCCTGGATCTCCTGAAAATCTTTGTTTATTCCTGCAACATTCACGTTTTTAGTTTCTGAAAGATACTTGAGATCTCCGTTCATCGTTTTTCTGGGGGATACGCCGGAAATTCCCGGTGTGTTCTTCATGAGATTGTACTCATTTTCAAAGAAGAGATTTGGCTGCTCACTAGCTGCAATAATAAAGTTAGAGCCTACTGAAGAGATCTCATCAGTAAAAAACTGGTTAAAACTGGCACCAAGAGATGCATTAACAACTACTGCAGCTATGCCAATTACTATTCCTAGTGTAGTGAGTGCAGATCTCAGCTTAGAACTTCCTATACTCCCAGATGCTATACGAGCCGCCTGAGCAAATTTCATCATAATTTACCCCACAAATATGGTGTCAGTTAATCCTTTCCTAATTATTGTTCCTTCTTCTGTAGAATAAGAAGGCTGCAGGGACAGCAATTATAATAAGTCCGCCTGCTAGAACGGCTTTTGAATTAGATCCAGTAGGTTCTGAAGCGCTTGCAAAGTTCAAGTTTCCTACAGTGTTTGCATGTCTGTTAATACCATTATTGTAATTTGCAGTGAGGCTCATGTTTACCCCTTCTTTCCTTCTAGCACTCGACGAATCGTCTGCCACTGCATTAAACTCAATTGTGAAAAGCTCGTCTGGATTCATTGGTCCTATGAAATATTCTACAGGGTAGAATCTCACGCCTTCTGCTTCAGGTTTTATACTTACCGAGTTAAACTCGTTTGGATGGGTATTTGCCACATCAAACTCAACTGTAGCTTTTCCATTGATCATTGTAAGTTCTTTTGAAGAAATCAGTCTTATGTTCGAAGCATCGACCTTTAGAGGAATACTCTTTTTGCAATTATAATCAAACGAGTTTCCTTCTATTGCAAGTTCAAAGTTGTGAGTTCCTTCTGGGGCATCCTCTGCAACCTTAACATTGAAAGTCAGTTTAATGCTATCTCCAGGTCCCAGCAGGCCCATATCTGCATAAGGAGCGTCAAGAACAATTATCCCGTCCGATGTAGGTCTCAAAACTGCAGCCTGGATTCGAGCATTGGTATCATAATCCGTCCCATCAATCGTGACAGTTGGAGTAGTTGCGGTATTTGTAAGGGTTACAGTGACAGTTCCCCTATCTCCTGGCATGAAAACCTTTGGGTCTGAAATAAATTCTTTCAGCTCAACTGTTCCTTTACTGTTAAATGTCTCAGTACCTATTCGAATATCAATTTTTTTTTCACTCCATGGGCTGTCTTTACTTGTTTTTGTCCTGACATCAATAGAGCGTACTCCTTTTTTTGCGTCTTTGTCTACAAAGAGGTGAAATTCCTTTGTAGCAGTTCTACCCGGATAAAGAACTCCCACGTTTTTCACTGCATTTGCCTCAGAGTCAAGAGAAAATGGGTATTGAGGCACGATTTGGATATCAACATTGTCAGCTTTGTCGCCCCCAATGTTTTCTACCTGGATGGTCAGAGTCAGATACTCTCCTATTTTTGCTGGGTAGGGATTTGTTTCGACTATCGTAACTTTCAGATTCGCTCCCCCAACAGCTGCAGTAGCAGGAGCTGCAAAAAGAGAGAAAAACAAAAGCAAAGAGAAAAAAGTTGCTGCAGTGTTCTTCTTAGTTATTTTCATATACTTCTCCCCTCAATTGTATTGAATTATTCCATCTTTTACCAGGATAACTCTATCAGCATGTTTTGTAACTTTAGGATCATTTGTAATGATCACTACTCTTCTTCCTTCGGGATTCAAACCCATGATTGTTCGAAGGATTTTGGTTCCTTTTTTGGAGTCAAGGTTTCCAGTGGGCCCATCCTCAAGAAGGATCGCAGGGTCGTTAATAAGTTCACTTCAAGAACTTGACCTTGAGTAGGCCTATCAAGACAGCCTATAAAGTTCACAAGAGTACTTTCTTCGGAGTCTGATGGGCCCATAGTAGCCAGAAATTCTCCTCTTTTAATTTTAAGATTGACATCTGAGAAAACAGGAAGCTCAAAATTCCCAAGTACACCGCTTTTCTTGACATTGGGGACTTCGACAATTGGAAGTCTATCCTCAGGTAAATTACTTTTGTTAATAACCACATCCCCCTTATCCAAGTCACTGAAATATGATAGATAGAATTATGCTGAGTAATCTCAATCCTTTTACTCATTATGTAAGACAGTCCATTTTAACTTATGCTTTATTAATTTTCGAATAAAGATTCTATTTGAAGTCATGTGGTTACTAACTTCTAATTTAAGAATAAGCATTTGAAAACTCAGTTTCAAAGTTGATTCTTGACGCATCTTCTTGGATTTTTTGGCTGATTTGCTCAATATAAAATATAGTTATTTGTATTTATATTAAGTAAAGTCTAATAAAACATGGACAGTTATAACAGTAGCTGTAATTATTTTCGTGAGAGGGAGAGCAATTAAATAAAATTTATAATCTCATTCTGAAATGAATTATAATAAATTTGTACTGTTTTCTATATACATATTTTTTGGAATGCCCCTGGCGAGTTAAAAATAGTCATGCAAATCATTTTTATAATTTTTTTCTTTTAATCTGAGAGTATACCTCAACTTAAGAAACGATTTTATATGGAAATAAAACTTCTAAACATATTGAATTTGAAAAAAATATATTTCTGTCCATGTAAACTTTATTCTAAACATTTATTATCTATTATTCGTAAGGATATAAAATTCTATTGAGTTTATATATTTTGGTATATATAGGTATATTCAGTCACTGTTGGCTAAAACTTCAAACTGTAGGTCTCGAAATAAGAGGAAATACACACATTAATCTTAGAAAGTAGCTGACAGGATCCCTGAGATTTGGAGGCATGATAAAAAAGAATTATACCGAAAGTTAACAGTCGTTGTAGGTGTCTATAATCGGATGCAGACATCGTGTAGAAATTATAAAATATGGAGGGACAAACATGTTCTTTACATTTAACTTTAATCAGTTTTTCGCATTCCTGATGAACTTCAATTTCGGCTTCGATTTCGGATTCTAATTTCATTTTCCTATGTAGGAAAATGAAATTGATCCTGAACGAGGGAGAAAAGTTAGGGCATAACGGAGGATAAACAAACTAGGAAAATAATGAGGGATTTAAATGATCTTCAGTTTTCAGTATTCAAAGGTTACAAAATTCTTCCAGGCTGAGTGTTTCAAATTCTTCTACTGCTGGTAATTTAGCAGTAAAGAAATAGACTTTTATGCTGGAGTTAGCAATGTTCCTATAATTTCGATTGCAGAACAGTGGGTATAACGGGGATAAACAAACCAGGAAAATAATGAGGGATTTAAATGATCTTCAGTTTTCAGTATTCAAAGGTTACAAAATTCTTCCAGGCCGAGTGCTTCAGATTCTTCTACAAATGTTAATTAAGCTGTAAAAAGAATGGTCTGTGCGCTGGAGTTAGCAGTGTTCCTATAATTTCGATTGCAGAACAGCGGGTATAACGAGGAATAAACAAATCGGTAGAATTGTGGGGGATTTAAATGATCTTCAGTTTTCAATATTCAAAGGTTGTAAAGTTCTTCCAGGCTGAGAGCTTCAAATTCTTCTACTGCTGGTAATTAAGCAGTAATACTATGGAAGATAATATTTGAAGTCGCCTGCTTTTTAGGTGACTTCTTCTTTTAAATATAAGTTTAATATTCCCATTTCTTTACTTCTTTTTTATTTCTCTATTTCTTACTCTTTTGAGGGTCTCTGTAATTCCAAATATAACGTTTTGAAATATAAGGAAAGAAACGGAGTAAAATTTAAAATAGTTTTTACAAAGCTCAAAATTGGAATAATATGATATTTTTAAGTATTATTGCTTCCTGAAAGAGCGGTTATATCAGGAGACTGAATGGAATTAAAGCCGCGAAATACTTGGACATATTATATAATTATTGCAATAAACAGCTCTTTCTATAAAAATTAAAAAACTATTATTTGTAAGGAGTTGTTGTTCTTTACAATATATATAAATTCATATTGTATCATAGTATTGATGTTCCCATGTAGATTAAATTTGGAATTAAGATTTTAATAATAAATATTCCATCTAAAATAAAGTCTGATGTGAATATGAATAATTAAATTCAATTGTCTATTAACCTGAAACTCTTAAAGTCTTTTAGCTAGAAACCTATAAAATTGTTTACAATTTCCTGCAATTCCAAATATAAATCACTGGGGTATGACTTGGAAGTATAAAGTGAATATGGATATTAAATGGGGGGATTGATGAAGCAGATTGTATCGGAAATAATCCAAAAACTGAACTTAGTTGGATAAAGTCATCAATTGAAATTAGAAAATATAAAGTTTAATAGTGGGGGAGTACAATGTTTTACTTAATTAGTTATACAAGAATTACCATGTTCATTGAGATAATAAGGGTTAAGATGATATGGATCGGCGGCCAGGGCCTCGGTGGCTTTGGAAGATTCTCTAGATGAAATAGGTTTCAGACGTTTACTTGGCCGTTTGAGTGATATCTCGATACAGGCTCAGACTGTGTGCTCAGGTCGCAGTATGGCCGCCTGTATTATCTTTTCTTCAGCAAAATTGGTACCTTTTCTATGAAAATGGTTGGATTGGGTTTCTACAGGAGCGCTACTATAAGACTTGGTAAAAGACTTGGTAAAACAGGCGTGCAAGTACAGTCAGAATAGATTCTTCATATATTCCCAGTCGGTTTTCTGTGTCTAAACTTTGACAAAATTTTTTCATGATTGTATTTTTAGGATTAGTTGAATATTTAGAGATAACTTCATGGTAAATAAATAAAAGCTAGAACTTTTATAATAAAATGGCTTTAATCCTTAAGGCTTTAGTGTACTAAACTTTAAAATCATAGGGGCCGAAATTTTAAAAATGAAAAAGGTTAAATATTTTAACATGAAAGGGATTTAAATGCCACTAGAAGTGAATATCTAAATAAATATATTTTACAAATTTTCTACAATCCTTTCTACAACTAGTTAAATCTTTTATAAGATATTTTTACCCATGATTTATAGAAATTATTATGGTTATTACTATAATTTTAGTTGTAAATAATTGGAGAACCTCACTAAAAACTTATTTTGTTCAAAAATGAAAAGTTAACCATGTTTTTTAATTCTTTTAGAGTTGCACACTCAGATTACGAACTCACACTTAGATAGTAATTATAAAAATTGTCTGTCTTATTAACAATTTTTATAATTATCAGGACGAAAAATAGAAAGAAAGTAAATAAAATTGAGTTTGAGTGTACTTATATATCTACCTTATCAAACCTCCATAAAGCAGCCGATAACATTACAAGGGCAAAGAAAAGAAGTCCAAGGAAAGATATACCGATGTCTGCTGTAGTATAAATATAGTGATTTCCCATTACAGAGAAATTGGATCCTAAAGCAAAATAACGAATCCCATCAGCAAGTAGTGTCAGCGGGTTAAACATCGAGAGAAATCGGAGGAAAGCAGGGAAGGAATCGATAGGATAAAGGGCGTTGCTTATAAAGAAAAGGGGCATGCTAAGCAGGGTAAGGATTGACTGCATTCCTTCTGGATTTTCAATAGTAATTGCAATAGTACCTGACAGGAAAAGGAAGCCCAGAGTAAAGATTGCCACCAGTAACATGATGCCTGCGACAGCAATAAGAGTTTCAGTAAATGTATATCCTTTAAAGAAGTTCATTCCAATAAGTTTCCCGAATCCTATTATTATGAAAGTTTGAATGAAAGCCTTGGTCACTCCTGAAAGCCCAATTCCGAGAATGATATGAGACCTGGGAACTGGACTCGCAAGAGTTTCCTTTAAAAGGCTGAATTTTTTATCAAACATAAGGGTAGTGCCTCCAAACAGACTGCTGAACAGCACATCCATTGCAATTATTCCTGCACCCATATAAGAAAGGTAATCAACTACGGGAACCCCGGATACATCTGGAACAAGTGAAGTTAGCTTGTCAAAACTGTCTGACATTGCAAGCCCAAAAAAGCCAAGCCACATCACAGGCTGGATTAGTGAACTGAAGAGTACGGATTTGAATCTGAAAAATTTTACCATATCTCTCCAGTATATGGCATGGAATTCAAAATTCATTCCGATACCTCCGCAATTCTCGTTCCTTGCTGTTTTTCTTTTTCATTACCTTCCCTTAATTCACGCCCTGTATAGTGAACAAAAACATCATCCATTGAGGGCTTTTTAATATTCACGGTTGTGATGTCTATTCCTTCACCCCGGAGTTTCTCCATGATTTGAGGAAGCACATGAGTAACATCCTCCCCTATTAGGATTCTAAGAGATTTCGTATCTTCTGTTACGCTTTTTACCGCCTTGAGTGATCTTAAAATCTCTGCAGCGATTTTATTATTACTGGTTTCCAGATAAATAAGATCTTTTCCAAGTTTGTTCTTTAACTCATCCGCGTTTCCGGTTACAATTATTTTTCCATGGTCAATTATGCTTATTCTATCGCTCAGCTGGTCTGCTTCTTCCATATAGTGAGTTGTCAGGAATATGGTAGTGCCCTCTTTCTTAATCTCTCTAAGGTATTCCCACATTCTCATCCTAGTCTGGATATCGAAACCTACAGTTGGTTCATCAAGGAAAAGAACTGCAGGTTTTGTCATCAGTCCTCTTGCAAGTTCAAGCCTTCGCTTCATGCCCCCGCTCAGATCTTTTGCTAATGTATTCCTTTTATTTTCCAGATCTGTCAGTATTAAGAGCTCATCGATGCGTTTTTTTCTCTCTTTTTTTGGCATGGAATAGATCTTACCGTGATACTCAAGGTTCTCAGCTACGGTCATCTCATGATCAAGGCAAAGCATCTGAAAAACAATACCTATCGATCTTCTTACGGATTTTGATTCCTTTGCGACATCGTATCCGTTAACTCTAGCTTCGCCCCTCTGGATCTTCCTCAATGTTGTGAGGATATTAATCACGGTACTCTTGCCCGCCCCATTTGGGCCAAGAAATGAGAAAATTTCCCCCTGTTTTACGTTAAAACTGATATTATCAACAGCTTTTAAAGAACCATATGAATGCTCAAGATTATTTACTTCTATGATATTCTTGGTCATTCGTAATCAACCCCTCCCCTCTACCATATCGGATTCCTCCTATTGATTATATTAGACCCTGATCTTGGATCCTATTTAAATGGGTGTAGATTTAGTATAATAGTTTGTTGAAACTATGAAGTTTGAACAAATATCTTGATAGTTTTACACAATTAGTTATTCTTCTGATGGTTTATATAACTAGGAAATAAAGTTTCTAAACTAACTTCTTAGAAGCTCCTTTGTTTTCCGTTTAGTGGTTTTTAAGATGTTTGATAGCGGCTCTTCTAAATTATGTGTGAAAACATATAGGGGCTATAATTTTATTTGTAGTATCCACCTAAAATATGACGAGAATGATATGACAAGAGTGCTGAAATGACATTCTTACAAAATAGTTAAAATATAAGTATGTTTAATGTCAAGAGATTAAATTCAGAAACAAAGTAAAATTACTTGGAATAAATTGAAATAGAGAGCTTGGTCGATATTTTTGCAGATAGCTTGACTTTAGCTTGACTTCAATGTAATTCTGCTAATCTGAACTATACTAGGACTAACCTGAATTCATACTAAGTAAGTCTTCAGCTTACAATATTTTCAGATATGTGGATAAGATATATATAAATACATTAATTAACGATGTTATTTTGGGGTAATATTAATGGTAGATACTTCAAAATTCTTACCAACGATATGTGCATATCCTGACAATAAGTGTGAGAAATTATAAATTGGAAACATCTTCGGGGGTTGAAAAAAGCTATGTCTCTGAAGATTAAAGAAGCCGAATTTTATATAAAAAATATAAATGAAGGAGTTGAAAACAAAGGAAGCTATTAAATCTGCTGCTTGGGAATTCCAAGAAAAGCAGTTACTGACTATTCAAATTATATGCTTAATATCGCAACACCTTACCAACAGCCTTTAAAAAGCTAGTTAACGCTAAAGTCGAGTAAGGGAAGACGGCACGGCATTATTTTTATTGGGAGAGGGAGCTATGGACAGTGCTGTACCCAGAATATTAAAAACTCCGATACTGGCAATGTATCATGATGACAAACATCAGAGCCTTACTGTGGAAGTCGAACTTCCTGATGTGGAAAGTAAGAATATAACACTTATAATGCATGAAAACAGCTTTTACCTGAAAGCTTTCAGTAAAAACGTGGAATACCTTGGATCTTTTTTCCTGGATGGGCCTGTAGATCCTGAAAAAGCGATCGCGGTCAATAATAAGGGAATGCTTACTATCAAAGTTCCCTACAAAGAAGGTTTTGTATGTGCAAGAATCGTTCCTGTTGAGTAACACAGCAATCAAGAACAGTCTATTGAAAGTATTTTTTCTACCGAAAATATTTATGTCTACAGCAAAATGATTCTAAAACCTTATTCAAAACCTTATTCATATCCTATAAGTCTCCATTATTTTTACTAGAGTTAATCAATCCTTCTTGTCAAAGCTTTTTGTACAGAGGAAATTTTATGAAAATAATAAAATGCCACGATCTGGGGTTCAAGTGTAACTTTATGGCTGCTGGAAACGAACTGAAAGAAGTTGAAACTGCTATTTTCGATCATATCGAAAAACAGCATGAAAAAGAGCTTAAGGATATGTCCGAAGATGATATCCGCCATCTGAAGCATCGAATATCCACCCTTTTGGGAAGAAGCTGCGGTTGCGGTGCTCTATAGTCTTTCCAGTCAACACGGTATGCGCTCGAAAATTGAATGCTGAAAAACTGGACGTTGTTATAGGACAAAATAAAAAACGAGAAAAAGATGGAGCCGAGCTCCATCCAAAAGCTGTTTTTTGAAGTAATTATTCCGGTTTCCTTGCCATTTTCTTCTTTGCAAGTTTTTCAATTATGCCAAGACTGACCTCGCCGCCTACGCTCAGCTTCCCGTTGGCAACTGCGCTTTCCAGGAGATGCTGTCCCACAAGGGTGCGGACAACAAGGGTAGTGTATCCGTCTGGGCTTCCGACAGATCCGGCAGAAATGTCTGCCTTCAGGGCGGTAAAGTCTGTGCAGACATGGCATCCGGGGCGGATGGTGTCCTCAAGTTCGGCAAGGGGGATTACATACTGCATCCCGTCATTAAGGGTAATTTCCAGCTTGCCCTTGACGTCAACACGGCATACTTTCATTGGCTCGAGGGCATATTCGCTTTTTAGCTTGCCTGCAATGAGTTTTTCGTAGTCAAAGCTTTCTGTACAGAAGAGCCCGAGCACAAAACGAATGGATTTTTTGTAGGGACTGACTAGCTGATGGTCAGTCTCAAGCATCTTGCGAACAGCCTGGACTACACAGGGAACTCCAACAACTGCAATGTTCCGATATTTCTTGTTTACGACTGCTTCCTTAAGGGAAGAGACAAGAGGGACCCACCAATTGTAGCGGCTTCCTGCCTGACCAATAAGGGCTTCACTCCTGGTAATTACCATGGAACGTGGCTTGAGGGTCCAGGGGTCTTCAGTGACTGTAACTACTGCATCTACAAGACCAGTATCGAGGGCGTTTGTAAGGATCGCAGTAACGGCTCCTCCGCTCTGTTTCCTTGGAATTTCAAATTCGGCTTTTCCGGCAGTGATTTCAAGGTAGTCTCCAAGCAGGCTTGAAGGCTGTTCATCAAGTCTTGGGCAGACCTCGTAGCAGGCCCCACAGGGCACATCGTCAACGGCGGCTTTACAGTAGTTGTTGCTCATCGGATGTGTGGAATCGCCGCCGGTCTCGAAGTACAGGGCATCAGCAGGGCAGACTGCAATGCAGGCTCCGCAGCCTGAGCAGAGTCCTGTGTCCCAGACTTTTGATTTAAGGTCAATGTAACTTTTACTGATTGGTTTCTGTTCTGCCATTTCTGATCACTCCCAGACATATTTGCTTGCAAAAGGCCGGCTGCTTGCAGGTCCGATCTTTGTGTAATTTGTGTCCAGGAACTCTGCAGGGTCATACCCGAACTGCTCGCAGAAGTTTTTTATGACCGGAGCTATGCGTTCCAGGTCGGCTTCCGTAAACTTGAATTTTTTGGCTCCTACCCCGAGTAGGTGTTCGTCCACGTCCCCGCGGATTATGATTTCACCGCCATGGATTCCACTGCCTATTCCTCTGTCGACCATGGATTTTTCATTTCCGATCCCAAGCACAAGTACAAGGCCTCCAGCCATATATTCCCCGAGGAAGGAGTGTGCTGTCCCGCCTATGACAAGTGTAGGCCTGGCATCTGCTTCATACTGCTTCATATGGATGCCGCCGCGGTAGCCTATGTTATTCTTTATAAAAACTTTGCCGCCCCTCATGCTGTGGGCGACTGCATCTCCTGCGCTTCCGTGGATAACGAGCATTCCACTGTCCATGGTGTTTCCAGGGGCGTGTTCGGCGTTCCCGTTTACTATACAGGTTGGGCCGCTCATGAACATTCCTAGATCTCCTCCGGGAACTCCATTGATTATAATGCGGACATTTCCTCTTAACCCGTCTCCTATAAAGCGCTGTCCGAGCACGTTATCGAGGATAATCTCTTCTACCCCGTCTGCAACAGCGGCCCTTATCTTCTGGTTTAAAGGGGTGTAGTGCATACCTTTTGCATCAATTTTTACTGACTTCATGTTCAGGCCCCCGCTGGCAGTACGTCCAGGACTTTAAGCGTTCCTTCATCCAGCATATATCCACGCAGACGGTTCCTGTTTCCGCGCAGACTTTCTATACTGTTGATGCCTGCTGCACCCATAAGTTCTCCGAGTTCCAGGGTCCAGCCATGTATAAGGTTTGAAACCTGTGCTGCTCCAGCTTCAGGGTCCAGCCTGCTCACAAGGTCCGGGCGCTGGGTAGCAATACCCCAGGGGCAAAGGTTTCTGTAACAATTGCCGCAGACCCTGCAGCCCAGAGCGACCAGAGCTGCAGTCCCTATGTAGACTGCATCCGCTCCAAGAGCAATTGACTTGGCAAGGTCGGCGCTGCTCCTTATCCCACCGCTTGCAATAACCGAGATCTCGTTTCTTACACCCTGTTCCCTGAGGGTCTGGTCAACTTTTGAGATTGCAACTTCAATCGGTATTCCCACATGGTCTCTGAAAACTTTGGGGGCTGCTCCGGTCCCGCCGCGGAACCCATCAATGACCACTGCATCTGCAGAAGAGCGGGAAATGCCTGCAGCAATCGGACCTATATCATGCACAGCTGCAACTTTTACAAAAATGGGTTTTTTCCATTCAGTTGCTTCTTTGAGGCTTCGAATGAGCTGGACAAGGTCTTCAATGCTATAAATATCATGGTGGGGAGCTGGACTGATTGCGTCACTGCCATATGGAATCATACGAGTTCTTGAGACTTCCTCGTTTACCTTTTCTCCTGGCAGGTGCCCTCCTATACCGGGTTTTGCACCCTGGCCGAGTTTGATCTCAATGGCAGCGCCTCTTTCAAGGTAATCAATGTCCACACCGAAACGGCCTGAAGCAACCTGGACAATCATATGGTCCTGATATGGATAGAGATCCCTGTGAAGCCCTCCTTCTCCAGTTCCCATATATGTTCCGGTTTCGGTGACGGCTTTTGCCATGCTAAGTTGGGAATTCAGGCTGATAGCTCCGAAACTCATATGTCCGATCATGATAGGAGTATCAAGTTTGAGGTTTGGAGCGAGTTTTGTTTCCAGTTCTACGTCTCCGCTCTCGGTCTTCCTGAATTTGAGTCTGGATGGCTTCTTTCCTAGGTAAGTCCTAAGCTCCATTGGTTCTCTCAGGGGGTCAATGCTTGGAGTTGTAACCTGACAGGCATCAAGGAGAAGACGGTCATATAAAATTGGCAAATCCCTGGCGTTTCCCATTCCTGAAAGAATTATTTTTCCGGTGCGAGCCTGTTTAATAATATCTTCTCTGATCTCTCTGGTCCAGATGGGATGGCTGCGATAGTCCACGGGTTTTTCAGTAAGAGTGATAGCGTCCCTTGGGCACATGGAAACACAGCGGAGACAGGCTGTACATTTCCTAGATTCTATCAGGATTTTATCGCCTTCTCTTCTGTATACGCCGTAGGAACAGTTCTCAATACAGCGCCCGCAATCCATACATTGGTCGCGATCAATGCTGACTTTAAATTTCGAGGGTACACTTCCGAGAGTCATTCAATAAACCTCGCTATAATTGGTTCTCCTGCCCTGGGAGTGTGTATATTCTTAACTTCGGGGTCAAGAATTCTTACTGCAGCTTCTTCGCTGGAGATATAGAGTCGGTTTCCGTTTTCTCCAACTACTAGGGGACGCAGTTTAATTCTGTCCGTAAAGCAGACAATGCCGTCATCCGTCCCGACTACGATTGCAAAGGGCCCATTCATGAGGGCTGGCCCGTATGCAAGACGGATTGCCTTGTTCAGTTCTGCTTCTTTTGGGGGCATTTGGTCTATCTCCTCCCAGAAAGGCGGAGCAAGGGCCCGAACAATCATTTCATGAGAAAGTTCATGCTGCCTTCCAAGCAGATCAAATAGATAAGCTACTACCTCAGTATCAGTAAGAAGCGTGCACTTGTATCCATATTCTTCGACATAACGCTTGTTTGTGCCAAATGAGGTGATCTCTCCGTTATGTACTACGGACCAGTTAAGCAGGTTGAAGGGATGGGCTCCTCCCCACCAGCCCGGGGAATTTGTAGGATAACGGTTGTGAGCAAGCCATATGTATCCCTTATAATCTTGAATCCTGTAGAAGTCTGCAACTTCTTCGGCCCAGCCTGAAGCTTTGAAAACCCCCATATTCTTTCCAGAGGAAAAGATGGTAGCGCCCTTTACATTGGCGTTTACTTCCATGACTATATAAGTAACAACATCATCTTCAGAGGTCATTCTTCCTGCCATCAGCTCCTCTGAGGGCTTGAAGAAGTATCTCCAGGAAATGTGCACTTTTTTCATATTAGGCTGTGGAGTAGTTGGGATCTCTTCCTGATGAACGATCTCTCCCCACTGTTGAAGGATTTCGTCAACCTTCTTTTTTGGTTCTGCCAGGTTGTCAAAGAAGACATGAAGAGCGTAATAATCTGCATATTCGGGGTATATCCCGTATGCAGCATAACCTGCCCCATATCCACTGCCTCTCTCATTCATGAGACTGAGAGCGGCTTTTATGCTCGACCCGTCTATTCTTGACTTAGTTCGGTCTATGAAGCCTATTATTCCACACATTTTAATCACTCTAGAAACAGATAGGAATAAACATTAGGTAGTATATTCATCAATAATTTCCTGGATAATTCTGTGGCTCTTTTTTGAGAAATAGTTCAAAAAACTTGCCAGCTGAGAAACTGGGTATTAAGGATAATTTTATTTATTTTTATAATTTAAGTGTCTTTTAACTAAGTTGTCTCATCTTAATTATCTAATTAATGAGTGAATAGCTACGCTACGAGATATAATTTTATATGTTTGTATACATGAAACTTTATCTATTTTTATGTATTTATATATATGAAAGGATCATTATTAAGGGAAGTAAGTAGTTTAGTACCTATTTGACAATATATAAATGTTTCTTTTTGTCGGGTTGAATATTCCTGAGATAATCCTGCAAAGCATGGCGTTTTAACCTCTTAATTTTTTCTTTTCTTTTGCACTTCTACCTTGCTTAGCTTTTTAACTGGTTCTCCGTTGTTGTCTTCCAGATCCCATTGTTATTTTCCTGCAGCATGGCAGGTAAATCTCTTTAAGATACGATAAATTCTATTAAGAGACTAGACTTTTGTAAGGGGAATATTTTTATATAATTATTCTTTTTAAGGCTTTTTTGAAAGAAGGTAGAGCTCTCCATATAACACAAACCAATAGGTTGAACGAAATAATTTTCTTTAATCTAATATTTTTCTGAAATCAAGACACACCTTTTTCCGTAGGTGTGTCTTTTGAATATCTCTTTCTAATATGTTGCAGTAGATTTCCTTAGGTATGTATGGATATGGTTTAGGATTCCGGGCACGCTTAAAGCATATGTAGATATTTATTAAGTTCCCAGGGATGAACAATTACTTTGTATTCGTCCCATTCTATCTCCTTTGCGCAGATGTATTGATTAAAGACGTGTTCTCCAAGCACTTGCTTTACGAATGTGCTGCCTCTCATCTCATCAATTGCTCCTTTAAGATCTACAGGCAGGGAGCAGATACCTCTTTTCTCTCGCTCTTTATCCGTAAGATGGAAAATATTTACGTTAGTTGGCTCTCCTGGGTCAATCTTATTCTTTATTCCATCAAGTCCAGCTCTAAGCATCAAGGCGAAGGCAAGATATGGGTTGCATGCTGGATCTGGGCATCGGAGTTCGACTCTTGTTCCATTTCCGCGGGTTGCAGGAATGCGGATCAGGGAACTCCTGTTCGTTGCAGACCAGGTGATATAAATCGGGGCTTCATACCCCGGTACAATTCTTTTGTAGGAGTTGACAACCGGGTTAGTAATAGCTGTAAATTCCCTGATGTGTTCCAGCAAGCCACCAATGTAGTACATTGCTTCTTGAGACAGCTGAGCAGGTGTATCCGGATCATAGAATACATTTTTGCTGTTTTTGATGAGAGATTGGTTAGTGTGCATGCCTGAGCCGTTTACGCCGAAGAGAGGTTTTGGCATAAAGGTGGCATAATATCCTTTGTGATATGCAATTGATTTTACCACATATTTGAAAGTTACAACATTGTCTGCGGTACTGAGTACATCCCCGAATCTGAAATCAATTTCATGCTGAGAAGGCGCAACTTCATGATGGGAGGCTTCGATCTGAAAACCCATATGTTCAAGAGCATAGTCAATATCTCTACGTACATCCTGTGCACGGTCAAGGGGTGCGAAATCGAAGTATCCTCCTTGATCCGTAAGTTCTGTGGTCGGGTTTCCGTTTGCGTCAAGTTTGAAGAGGAAAAATTCCAGTTCAGGACCTACGTTCATCGAGTATCCCAGTTTTTCAGCTTCCTGGATTGCACACTTAAGAACGTACCTGGGGTCTCCCTTAAACCTCTGGCCGTTAGGAAGATACACATCTCCAAGGATTCTGGCAACTGCTCCAGCTGCAGGTCTCCATGGAAGGATCCTGAAAGTAGACGGATCAAGTGCAAGTTTCATGTCGGATTCTTCGATCCCTGTAAAGCCTTGGATCGAAGACCCGTCAAACATTACTCCACTTTCAAAAGCTTCTTCCAGCTGTTCAGCAGGGATTGCCCAGCTTTTGATGATGCCGAGTGTATCTGTAAACTGAGTCCGAATAAATTTTACATCTCTCTCATTTACAGCTTCTAACACTTCTTCTTTGGTTGTACATTGCTTTACCTGCACCATTTGAGTTCCTGCCTGATTAAGGTACTAGGTATCCTATTACCTAGTTACTATTATATATAATTTTCTAATCTCGCTATGGAATACAGGATTGTTGATCAAAAACCTAAATTATTAATGAGAATAATTGAATGATTTCCCCTAGCGTGGGGTATGTTTCTAATATTTATATAAAGCTCATTAATTTATATAAAGATCATTAAAGCTATTTCAGGAAAAGAAATCAAGAAATTTAATCTACTTATTTGATGACATAAGAATTTCTTCTTATTCTTGGGGCAAAAAACAAAGAGTATTTTCGATCTAATTTTATAAAATTTCAGGGGAAAGAGAATTTATAGAAAATTCTATAAAGCCAATAAAAAAGCAATACTAAAAGATAGTTTGAGGTAATCGGAAAAGCAGCATCAACGCTAGCTATATGAATTAACCACTACTTTTTCCAGTCGCATGGTGATTGTTTTTTCCCAGTATCATTTCTAGATAAGAGGTTCGAATAGAATCTTTTTCTCCGGTTCCGAAATGCTTTAACAATTCAAATAATTTGGCCCTTGAAATTTCTAGATCCTTTTCATTTTCAGCCACAATTTCTACTTCAAGAAATTCTCCAAGACCTTCGACCAAATCAAGGCAGATAGTTATCTCTCCTGCGCTGAATATTTCTCTCTGTTTACGGACTACTCCAGCTTCTGAGAAACCAAGGGCACGCAGTATTTTTATTGCTGCGGCTTCTTCTACAGGAGTTTCGAATTCTTTCCGGCTTTTGGAGATACCATCGAGTTTGGGGCCTTTGTAGGTCAACACAGCCTGACCGTCCAGGGAGCGTATCCTGAGCGCTTCATCAGTTTTCGCAAAATCTCGGTAAGGGGCTGCAAAATAAATATCGGATTGACTCTCAACCCTGCGTTCTACTGCCCTTATGTTTTTAAGAATGGAGCGGGCTTTCGAATGGTCTACTCTGACCTTGACCTCGATTTCAATCATAGTTTCCAGACATCTCCAGTTAATTCCGGTTAAGATTGGCTAAACACTTACGATTAAAAAGTTAGCTTGCTAAAAACTATTTAAAAACTATTTAAGCAGTCTGAAAAAAGAAATCCGGAAAAATCCGGATCTTTTATGCATTTTCAGGAACGAATTTGGTGCCGTAGTAAATCATACCGCGTTCCCCGTCTTCCCCGAGTTTGCGGAATACAGATCTTACTCGCATCCCAATGTGAATTTTTTCAGGGTTTCCAACTACTTGTGAGGTCAGGCGGGGACCTTCATCCAGCTGGATTATCGCAAGGGTGTAAGGAGCTTGTCCTTCAAAACCTTCCGCAGCTGTATGGATCAATGTATAGGATATTATTTCGCCAGTCCCTTTGAACTTGTAAGGCTTAATCTGGCCTACACGCCTGCAGTTTACACAAACATTGCGTGGGGGATAGTAACTTTCCCCACATTCATTACATCGAGTACCTTCAAGGTTATACCTACTGCCTAGATTTCTCCAGAATCTTGGAACAGAAGACATCGGATATCACCTCTCCCTCGAGAAAATATGCACTACTGCCGTTGCTCCAGACCCTCCTATATTATGGGTCATTCCGTACTCTGCACCTTCTACCTGACGTTTGCCTGCTTCTCCACGTAGCTGGGTTACAATTTCTACAGCCTGTTTTATTCCAGTTGCTCCTACAGGATGCCCACAGGCTTTGAGGCCGCCGGAAGTATTGACAGGTATTCTGCCTCCTATGGCAGTTTCTCCGTTTGCCGTGACAATTCCACCTTTTCCTTTTTCTGCAAATCCGAGATCTTCAATGGCACAAATCTCAGCAATGGTGAAGCAGTCATGCACCTCCGCAAGGTCGATATCTTTGGGTCCTACTTTTGCCATAGAATATGCCCGCTTTGCAGCCACTGCGGCTGCATCGATGGTAGTTATATCCCTTCTGTCATGAAGCGCAATTGTATCACTTGCCTGAGCAGTTGCTCTAATATAAATGGGAGTGTCCGTATACTTGTGGGCTACATCCGCAGGAGCAAGCACAAGGGCTGAAGCTCCATCAGTTATAGGGGAACAGTCAAAAATATGTAGAGGGTCGGCTACCATAATGGAATTTAGCACCTGGTCAACCGTAATCAGGTTTTTATACTGAGCAATCGGGTTCAGGCGCCCATTTCTATGGTTCTTTACGGCAACCTCGGCAAGTTGCTCACTGGTAGTTCCATATCTGTGCATATGTAGCCTTGCAATCATTGCATAAAGTCCTGGAAAAGTCGCCCCTGCCATGCCTTCCCATTCCCGGTCAGCTGCTGCTGCAAGGGCTGAAGATGCTTCTTCAGACCCGACATCAGTCATTTTTTCTGCTCCGGCTGCAACCACGATATCACTATAACCAGAAGCTACAGCCATAATAGCCTGGCGCAGAGCAAGTCCACCCGATGCACAGGCAGCTTCGACTCGTGTAGCCGGAACATGCAGGTTTTTAGAAAGCCCTGAATAATCCGCAATAAGAGCGCCTATGTGTTCTTGCTCAATAAAGCGGCCTCCGCTCATATTTCCTACATAAAGAGCATCTATTTCTTTTCCGCTAACATCTGCATCCTGGATTGCTCCTATTCCGGCTTCTACAACTATATCTCTCAGAGAACGCTCCCAGAGTTCCCCGAATTTAGTATTTTTCACTCCGATAATTGCTACATCTCTCATTCTGCTCACTCCGTTTTCAGGCCAGGCGGATCTTGCCTTTATGTCTGGCATACCTGGCGTAGTCAATGTATATTGGGTCCTTAATCAGTTCGGAAACCTTCGGAGCTCTGTTTCGGATTTCCTCAATCCTGTCTGTAACTGTTATGCTAAAAGCGTCAGATCCTGCGCCTGATCCAAAAGCAGTCGCAAAAATCCTATCCCCTGGCTTTGCCTGGTCCAGAGTCGCGGCAATTCCCATAAGGCAGGAACCTGAATAGGTATTCCCTATTTTTGGAACTACAAGTCCTGGAGTTATCTGTGCCTTAGTAAATCCAAGGGTTTTTGCAACTTTGCTCGGAAACTTCCCGTTTGGCTGATGGAACACTGCATAATCATAATCTTCAGGCTTTGTTCCGAGTCTTTCCAGAAGACCTTTTGCGGCGTTAGTTACGTGCTTGAAGTAACCTGGTTCTCCTGTAAAACGGCCTCCGTGCTCAGGGTAGGGCATTCCTTCCCTTCTCCAGAAGTCAGGGGTGTCAGTTGTAAAGGAATGAGTGTCTTCAATTATTGCAGCAAGCTCGGATTCTTTTCTCCCAATGATACAGGCAACTCCACCTGCAGCTGCAGTATACTCAAGAGCATCACTTGGGGCTCCCTGGGAAACATCGGCTCCTATTGCCATACCCAGGTCAATCATTCCTGAACCTACCAACCCCATACAGGCCTGAACTGCGGCTGTCCCTGCCTTACATGCAAATTCGAAGTCTGCTGCAGTCATGTTTGGGGCCGCTCCTATAGCTTGGGCAATAATCGTGCTTGTTGGCTTAACAGCATAAGGATGACTCTCCGAACCAGTATATACTGCTCCTATTCTGTCAGGATCAACCCTGCTTCTTGCCATCGCATATCTTGCCGCTTCCACAGCAATAGTTGCAGCGTCTTCATCGATATCAGGCACAGATTTTTCATATACCATAAGGCCGTTTTTAAGAGCCTCAGCGTTATCACCCCAGAGCCGGGCGATTTCTTCAATTTTTATACGATATCTGGGAACATAAGCACCGTAAGATACGATTCCAATAGTCATTATTTTCACCTGTTTTTGAGTGTTTCAGGGTGTCAATTCTCAGGGTGTCCATTCCCTGGTAATATATTGACTGTACCTTCTCAGTAATTGGACGACCTGGTCAAGATCCATTGTAGTCGCGACCAGGGGGATGCGGTCGACTTCCGCCATCTTGACTGCAACAGGTTCGACCTCTTCTTTACGAAGCCCGTGGAGTACCACAGCGCCTGGTTTAAAGTTGGTAACCCGGATGGCTACCATTGGAGATTTCCCGGTACTGACCTTCGTAAAGATCATTGCTCTGTCCGTACTCCAGCCGTAAAGCTTCTGAAACTCATGGGAAGAAAGTTCCAGGATTGCCCTCTGACTGTCAATCACAGAGAAACCATAAAGAGGCTTTTCCACCCCTCTGTAGACAATATCTCCCTCGATAACGTTTGTCAGTTTCGCAAGCTGTATCGGGATCGTATACTCGTATGTTGAGTAGATTGATTTCGTGTTGCCTTCGGCATTAAGTATTGATTCATAAGCGTGAATCTTTTTGCTTCCCCGGTCCATGTCAATCTCAAGAAGAGATTCAACAATTTTTTTTACAATTAGTGTTCCTGGAGACTTTCGCCTTCCACTTTCATAGTCACTAATAACGGATGGGGAAACCTTAAGGTAGTTTGCAATATCGGTCTGGGATATCTCAAAATTCGATCTCCATTTTTTGAGTGATTCTCCTGGTTTTTCCGAAAGCGTGATATCTCCAGCCATTTTTTCAGCCAGACGGTTGCGCAGATTATCTGAGGATTCATTAGATGTCATGACTCACGTACTCTAAGAGGAAACATTACTTTATATATCTAACGAATACGAGTTCGGCAATTGTCGCAGAGTTTTGGGGGTTAAACTACCTATAAAACCTCTAAAAAAATATATATCACTTGTAAAAGAATTAATATCTGATGTCAGCTGAATCGCCTAGTCAAGAGATAAATGTCTCAGATCTTATCCTATATGCCACTTGCCCACGAAGAGTGTACTTTGTCAATAGGGGTTTTGAATTGTTTCCAGAGATGAGTGGGCAAAGGTTAGAAAGACTAATCCTGAAAGAACTCTCCCTGACTTATTCTGAGATATTGAGAAAGTGTTCGTTAAACGCCGATAGCCTCCGTAAAGAACTTGAAGCTTCCCTGGTAAAGATATGTACTGATCTGCCGCTCCTGTTTCCACGAGAACTTGCAGGTGCTACTAGGGAAATTCTTGAGGAAGGGGAAGCGCGGGCAAGAGCTAAAATCCCCGAAATTGCAGTTAACCTTCTAGGAGCACTTGAAGAAAATGGGAAAGAGCCCATGCTTGCGGCACTCACGCCCGTTAAAACCGAGCCATTTCTCTCTTCAGAAAGACTCAATCTTAAAGGGGTCCCCTCCAAATTAGTTTGCTTTGAAGGTGCGCAGGTTCCGTCAATCTTAAAGTCAGGAAACTGCCCTGAAAAGGGAGTTTGGGGTTCTGACCGGATACATGCCGCAGCTTTTGTCCTGCTTCTTGAAGCCGAGAGTGGGAAAGAAGTTCCCTTTGCCTTTGTTGAATATGTGAGTTACGGCCTGCTCAGACGGGTAGTTGTTCGAAGCTCAGATAGGCGGGAAGTTCTCAAAATCCGCGGGGAAGTAGAGAAAATTAAAGCTGGATTCATGCCTGAAAGAAAAGAAGAGAGATTCTGTAAAGAATGCAATTTCTCAGAACACTGTATTCCAGATTCATCCCTTATGTCGAAGTTTTTCTGAATTAGAAGTGGATGGAAAAAGATTACTACACAATAAAAAAAGGTGAAAGGCAAAAGCCAGAATAAAGTAAATTACTAGGGTAATAGAAAGTAACTCTCAAATGTACTAATGAAGAGACAAAAAGCAAAACCTACTGCTCTATAATGAATTGTGATGTTTTTGAATGAGATTGAAAATTGGGTCGTGCACTATTAGTTAGTTGATTTGTTTCTAAAACACTTTTAGTGGCGCATCATACCTTTTTTGCAATCCAGTAAGGTTAATAGCATGCTTGATGCACGAAACATAAGGCATTTCTAGCACTGGAAAATTAATCATGAAAACATCAACTGCTTAATGATGGACGACCGAAAAATGTATTTTGCTTAAAAACAGCATTTCTAATTTTCAAGGTTTAAAAAAGCGCTTGCGTTGAGTATGAGTATATAAATTTTCTAGCCAAATCATCAAACTATTCGCTTATTACGTAATAATTTTCAAAAAAATAATCATAATTATTGCATCATTTCAGATTGTTTGTTAACTTGGCCCTAAAATATATAAAGACATAATAAAGAGAAGTTTATGGAGTTTGAATGTACTTTCCAGGTCACTTGAACTCCATAAAATATACCTAAGAGGCGCGATTAAGTTAGCTTTGCGTATATTTAAGCTTGCCTGATTCTGCCTCTTAGAGAAAAATAACTAGGAGTTAGGCGAATGATTAAGAATAAATTTGGAATAAGAATATTTCTTTTGACAATACTGATTAGTATGGCATTAGTACCAGCCGTAACTGCTGAAAAGTTAGTCGAAAAAACGGGCGAGAACATTTTAGGAACATACGAAGATTCAGTTGAAATAAAATCGATAATCGAGCAGATTCCTCCAACGGATCCTTCAATCTTGGAAAATATGAGTGAAAATAAGAACATTTTAAGAACATATGGCAAAATTCCTGAGATTACTACAGGTGCTGAAGTTCATCAATGGTTTAACAAATTGGATACAATTAGAGTTAACCTGAATGAGAACAATGAAATGAAGCCATACTTTTATCCTGCAGGCCCACTTGTAGCATACGGTACAAACGCAGACGGTTACTTTTGGGTTATTTTTGATGAGAGGTATAGCCCTAAAAATGAAGATTTTGATGTTATCTTTGATCTCATAAACAAACAAGCAGTAAAATTAAATATTAAAAATGTACCAATTGTATTCTCTACGGGCACTCCTATAATTCCTGTTTCTGCTTTCATTAACCAAGTCTCAACGAGTTCTACAAATCCATACCTAACTTATTATCGCCCCATCACTGGGGGAATAGGAGCTTCTGTAGTTCAAGGGAGTACGGCCGCCTTAGGGACTATAGGATTTACTGCCAATAGAAATAGTGATAATACTAAAGGATATGTAATTGCTGGGCATACAGCTTGGTTCCAGACAGGCTTGAGCTCATACCAACCATTGTACGCCTCTGGGAATCTGGCTGGAACAATTTCAAAAATAGGCTCAAATACTGATGCAGCTTTTATACCCTATAGCAATGTTGCGGCTACGATGCATATTGGTGGAGGAAGTTTTGTAAATGTAAATGGCTGTTATTCGGGCGGAATTTCAGGCATGACTCTAACAAAATCTGGAGCTGCAAGTGGATCTGTGACAGGACAATATCTTGGAGTTTTAACAGGTCAGACCATTGGCGGACATTATATGGATAAAATAGAGTTAATGACTACAACATGCACAACTGGAGATAGTGGTGGTCCTGTGTATTATATATCTAGTGGCCGTTATAAAATTGTTGGAATAATAAGTGCATCAACTACAGTAAATGGTAACACACCTGCCACTGTTTATATTCCATGTGGAGAGGTAATGTCTAAACTTGGTGTAACTCCCCTTACCGCATAAGTTTTAAGAAGTAAATATTTACTTCTTTTCCATTTTTTCAGAGAAAAGTGGTGATACTATGGATAGAAAACCAGTACTGCTTTTTATTTTTGTTTCAATTATAATTTTATTTTCAGGAACTGTACTTGCCAATACTTATTATTTACCTTCTTCCAGTTTGCATGAAGTTAATGAAACAAATGGTTGGTCGGAAAGAACCGTGCCATATTCTGGCTGGCTTGAAAGCCCAAATAAAACAATTTCCCTACTCTCAAAATTGAATGAAGAATCCCTTACAAACTGTACAAATCCTGAAAGTCCGATATATGATCCCAATGTACTGAAAGCGTGTGGAAAAGTTCCTGTAATTAAAAATACTACGCAGTTGGCTGAGTTCAACTCAACCCTACAAACTGTGAGAGACAGTTCTATCCGTGAGGTTAAACCATACCTTTATCCTAACGGACCGATAGTTGACTATGGGGCTGGCTCCATGCACGGGTATTTTCTAATCAAACTTTACGATTATGAAGGTAACAAAACTGTCTATTCGGAAACAGAGTTAAAGGAAATCTACAGAATAGTAGAAAAGTACGCATTTGAAGCTGGAACTGATGAAGTTCCGGTAATATTCTGCCTTTGGGATAAAACAGCAATTTTTTATTTTCCTGAAAATAACTCTTCATTTGACGGGAACATGTTCGGTAAGGATGTCGTTCAACTGACAAATATCGAATTCCCGGTGTTTTACTATAATATAGCTAGTCCGTCCTCCTTACAGATCATAAAAAATGATTCTCTGGATGAAATAAAACCGTATCTTCGCCCAAGGGGACCTATAGTTGAATACGGTTCCGACACGATGGAAGGGATTTTCCCAATAAAACTTTATTATGAAGAAAATAAAACAGTTTATTCTCAAACCGAGCTGGATGAAATCTATAATATTGTAAGGAAGTATGCGAATAAGGCTGGTTTTGATAGTGTTTCAGTTATGTTTTACAACCAGAAAGATGTTGTACGTTTTGAAAGCTACAGTAATAAAAAATATTTTTCTCCCAACAACTCGACATCTGGAGACAAAAATATTGTAGAATTCAATAATTCAAACACCAATGACTCAAAATTCCTTAATGAGAATATTTCGAACTTAAATAGCTCAAGTGGAAATAAATCGAGCAAAAATAGCTCTACTCCAGGTTTTGGATTATTGGGCGGTTTAGCCTGCCTTTTTGGAGGATGGGAGCTCAGGAAAAAGTAATGCAGGGTTTGGAAAAACTGAAATTGCTGGAGTTAATGATTCAATTGTCTATTATTGCTTAATGGTGCCGGTTAATATAAAGCTGTCCCGAACAGGGCGTTTGGGCCTCGGCCCGTTATATGCCGCAGCTCTTGTCATGCTTCTTGAAGCCGAAAGTGGGAAAGAGGTTCCCTTTGCCTTTGTTGAATATGTGAGTTACGGCCTGCTCAGACGGGTAGTTGTTCGAAGCTCAGATAGGCGGGAAGTTCTCAAAATCCGCGGGGAAGTAGAGAAAATTAAAGCTGGATTCATGCCTGAAAGAAAAGAAGAGAGATTCTGTAAAGAATGTAATTTCTCAGAACACTGTATTCCAGATTCATCCCTTATGTCAAAATTTTTCTAAACTTGAAGCAAGCGGAAAAGATTATAGAGCAATGAAAAAAGCAAGTTCGTACATTTCTTAAAAACAACGTCTCTCATTTTTTACATTTAAGAATGGACTTGTATTGAGTATGAATATATAAGTATTCTCTCCAGGGACTCAAACAATTCGTCCTGTTAAGTAATAATTCAGAAAAAAGGAATCATAAATCAAGCGTTCTTTCTGATTGTTTGATACTGTGGACAGAAAACATATAAGGAGTTAATTAAAAGGAGTATATGGAGTTCAGAAGTGCTTTCCTGGTGCCGCCCGAACTCCACAAAACACGCCCTTAAGGCATGAGTTATGTTAGCTTTGTCTGTATTTAAGACTTAGCTTGCCTTGTTCTGCCTCCTGGGGAAAAATAACTTTAGGAGAGAAATTATGATTAAGAATAAAATAGGAATAAGTGCAATATTTGCAGCATTGCTTCTTGTGAGTATTGCTTTCGTGCCGGCTGTGAGTGCACAGCCAGAGATAGCATCAGCGGATGAATCAGAAATGATCGTTGATATCAATGGTCAAGTAACACCAACATCAACGGTTGGAACACTTGGAGAAGAAGCTTGTGATGTGCTGACCGCAGCACTTTGGACGTTAGATCAGTATGTCGATGATAGTAGAATTGCCCAAGCTCAAAACAAACTGTCTCAAGGTGCGAGTGCATTTAGAGATAATAACATCGTAGCGGGAGCTAACTATTTAAAACAAGGCGTAGTCACCTCATTGGACTTAGCAGCGTATTGGGCTTCAGTTCTTGCCACATGGGTATACAATAAACTGGTCAGTGCAGCAAATAGCGCAAAAAGCTTTCTTATTCAATATGGATACTGGTAAATCACTGGTATTAGTGAACGACTTAATCGCCAAAAACCCTTATATTGAATACATCTTGCTGGGTTCAAACCCAGCGTTTTTCAAATGTGATACTATGAAAACCAGTAATTTATTATTTATGGGGATATTGGTTGGGCTTGTATTATTTGGATTTTTCGAATTTTTTGGGATAAATCCAACATACGGAGGGATTATAGGTGCTTTTATTGTAGGTACATTAATTGGTAAAACTATAGGCAAAGGGTCGGAGAAATATGCTTTTTTTTCAATATTTATGTATAACCTGATTGGCTTGATGTCATTATTTTTGTTTACCTCTGATGGAAAGCTTGCGTTACAATATGGGGGTATAGCTTTATCTGTTCTCATCGGCTTTGCACTCATGATGGTTTTTTTCTATTCAATGATCGGGTCCTTTGGAGCGTTTGTCGCCTCCAACCTGAGCAGAAATAAACAGGATGAAGGATTATGAATTTCTCTGAGATACATATTATTGGAGAAGATGAAACATTCAGAGGTTCAAAAAGTAAATATGTGTGGCTTTTTGGCGGAATTTTTATCTTTCTTTGTTTCCTGGCAATGCACTATAGTACTAGCTACATATCCTTTTTATTTTCAAATTCCGGCGGTATCCCATATACATTGATTTCTTATCTGGTAGTATTGTCTATCGGACCTTTCATGGTCATGATAACATCTTTTGATATAGTCAGCAGTGAAACTGAAACGGGCTCGTTAAGATACATCATATCCAAAGCTCACAGATCGTCTTTCGTATTAGGAAAGTTCTCCTTTCTATTTTTGGTATTTACATCCATGTCCTTTGGAGTTGCGCTTATAAGCCTGATATATCAGTATTCCACAAGTAATACTTTTCAATTCGAAAAAATCGTTTTGTTCTTAATTTCTTCGAGCCTTTATCTGGGGTGCTTCATAAGTATTTTTTTATTTATCTCAATACTGTCTGCAAACAACAAAATTTCATTTGCGATGTCTGCGGTCTTTCTTGGAATATTAATATTTTTCTTTTTACAGGGGGATGAGAGTTATCTGAAATATTTCACCCCTTATTATTACGGGATTAAAAATATAGAATTCATGAAAAGCTTCCCGGTTGAAGCGGGATATCTTAAGATTTTTGAGAGTCTATGTTCAATGCTCCTGTACATGCTGGTCTTTTTGTTCATGAGTTTGGCAGCCATTAATAGGAGGGATTTATAATTACAATGGCCATCTCTACCAAAAACCTGTACAAAAAATACGGCTCCCGCTTTGTTTTGGAAAATCTTTTCCTAAATGTAGAAAAAGGGAGTATCTACGGCTTTTTGGGTCGGAATGGTGCCGGGAAAACAACTACAATAAAATTACTTTCAGGGCTTTCAACACCTACGCAGGGGCAAATTTTTGTTGATGGTATGGACCTATCCTCCGAATCAGGAAAAGTTAAACAAATTTTAGGGCTGGTCCCCCAGGATTCTGGTTTTTACGATGAGCGAACTGCCTTAAGCCACATGGTCTATTACGGCAGATTAAAAGGTCTGAGTAAAAAAGAGAGCTTGGAACAATCCCGGGTTTTATTGGACCAGGTCGGGCTTGGCAATGAGATGTTCAAAAAAGTGGGCTATTTTTCCCATGGTATGAAAACACGGCTGGGGATTGCCCAAGCTCTTTTGAATAATCCAGAAGTATTGATTCTTGATGAGCCTACAAATGGCCTCGACCCTGTTGGAATCCGGCAAATCAGGCAAATTCTTCGTGAATGCAATAACAATGGAATCACAATATTTCTTTCATCCCATAACCTTCTGGAAATACAGGAGATTTGTACTTATGTCGGAATTCTGGATAAAGGCAAGCTTATTGCCGAAAGTACAATTGAGAAAATTCGCCATCTTGAGTCAAATGGAGTTATTACAGTTGGGGTCTACAATCTCTCTTCTGAGATGGTTTCTTTAATTGAGAGCCTGAAGTTTGTTGTAAAAACCGAATTGAAAGCTGAACATATTCTGGAAATTTTCGTAAACTCAAGGACAGATGTCAAACCGGAAATCAATAGGTTAATTGTTGAAAATGGAGGTCAGGTTTTCAAACTTATAGAAAACTCTCTCTCATTGGAAGATGCGTTTTTTGATGTCACCAGAATAAAACTTTAAATCTCAGGTAAAAAGGCTATTTTTTCACCATCAAAGGACGCTGGGTTTTAACCCATACCTGTAAAGATTGGTGCTCCCTCATTAATTAGTTGATATTTTGAGACACCTGTAATTTAACAGCTCTGCTAATTTCCATTTCTTTTTAGTAATTCCACATTCTTCTGCAGGTGTTTTCTTTTCCAGAACTCCCTTTTCCTTTTCTTTTGTTAATCCTCTGTGATCTCTACAGAAATTAAAGTGAGTACAGTAAAACCTCATTTGATTATATAGCCCTTTAACTTTCTTTGAAAATCCTATTGTTTTTCTCGAGATTCTGTTATTGTCTTGTCTAAATGTCAGGTTCTGTCTCTCAAGTAAACTTGTTG